>JAEEGJ010011629.1_pt1 | contig 22225 bp, 23 predicted proteins | sample 8958761 | NCBI WGS metagenome assembly JAEEGJ01 (sample SAMN16246546, study PRJNA631951) | gut metagenome | biome: gut microbiome; feature: rumen; material: RS-attached | host: Bos | place: Iran: Karaj | collected 2018-10 | reverse complement strand
ACGGTGAACATCCACGTGGCGACGGCCTGCGTGGGCAACGTGGGTCACAGCTGGCAGAACGTGGCGTTCTCCAACAGCTCCATCGGCGACAAGGGCATGATGGTGGCCGCCAAGACGCTGGCGCTGGCGACGGTGCGCACGATGGACCGTCCGGCGCTGATCGCGCAGGCGAAGGAGGAACTGCAGCGCAAGAACGGCGGCAAATATACCTGCCCGCTGCCCGATTACGCGCAGCCGCCCATCGGAAAGTATTAAAGAGAATAAAAAAGACTGCAGGTTTACCTGCAGTCTTTTTTGTTTGCTTTCTATGCGAAGATCTTTTTCAGGAAATCTCCGGTGATCTTCTTGTAGCGGTCCTCGTCCACGAGATAACTGATGCCGTGGCCTGCGCCGGGGAACGTGACCCGGGTCACCATCTCCGGATTGGCTTCCGCGATGCGGCGGCTCATGAACTCGGGCACGAAGCGGTCCTGCTCTCCGTGGATCAGCAGGATGGGCACCTTCGACGCCGCGGCGCCGTCTGCCGCGGTCAGCTTGCCGAGGCGGAAGTGACCGAACAGAATGGCCGCCATGCGCGCCACAGGGCCTGCGAGCAGTCCCACCAGAGGCGCGTTTTTCTTCGCGACGTCCCGGATGATCCGGACGGGGGAATCGAACGGGCAGTCTGCCGCGATGCCCTTGACGTTCGCGGGAAGGTCTTCCGCCGCGGACATCAGCACGGACGTGCCGCCCATGGAGATGCCGACCAGGCAGATCTTCGTATCGCTGCCGAAGCGGCGGACCGCATAATCCACCCAGCTGCGGACGTCTTTGCTCTCCCGGATGCCGAACGTGATGGCGTGGCCTTCGCTTTCGCCGGTGCTCCTCTGTTCGGGCATCAGCACGTTGTAGCCCATCTCCATCAGCATGGGGGCGCCGCCGGAAAAGTCTCTGGCGGGCGTGCCCCGGTAGCCGTGCACGCAGATGCACAGCGGAGCGCCGGGCGCGACTTCGTAGTAACGGCCGATGAGTTTCAGTCCGTCGAAGGACGTGATGCTCACCTTTTCGTATTCCTTGGCGTGCATCTCGCCGATCATGCGGAAGATCTTGTAGGACATCGGTCTCGTCTGGTCGGTGAAGCGGTATTCGAAATCGTCGTTCTGATTGCCTTTCGGCGAATGGAACGCGATGCGGTATGTTGCGTAAAGTCCTGCGAGCAGTCCGGACGCGACGGAAGTCGCCGCGACGGAAGTCAGGATGATCTTCGTCTTTTTCTTCATGGGTGTGCCTCCTTGCCTCAGGGGACGGTCTCTATCTTTTCTATTATACCCTGTCCACCTTTTGTCTGCAATCACTTGACACTTCGTCTCGTTAAAGCGTACAATGAAATTTAATATGGGACGGAAGGTCCTATTTCCGTTCTGCACTGAATTTTCAAGGAGTTTTGACCATGGTAATGACCGGCGCGCAGATCCTCATGGAGTGTCTGCTGGAACAGGGCGTCGATACGGTATTCGGGTATCCCGGCGGGACGAACCTGAACGTATACGACGAGTTATACAAGTATTCGGACAAGATCAAGAATTATCTCACGTCCCACGAACAGGGCGCGGCCCACGCCGCGGACGGCTACGCGAGATCCACCGGCAAGGTGGGCGTGTGCCTGGCGACGTCCGGCCCGGGCGCGACGAACCTGACGACGGGCATCGCGACGGCGCATCTGGATTCGTCCCCCGTGGTCGCGATCACCTGCAACGTGAGCGCGAGCCAGCTGGGAAAAGACGCGTTCCAGGAGGCGGACGTCATCGGCATCATGATGCCCATTACGAAGTCCACGTTCCTGATCAGCAACGTGGAAGAACTGGCGGACACCGTGCGCGAAGCGTTCGCGCTGGCGCGTTCCGGCCGTCCCGGCCCCGTGCTCATCGATATTCTGAAGGACGTGACGAGCCAGAAGTGCGAATACGAACCTCTGCCCAGGGAACTGCACGGCACGCGCGGCGCGCTGGCCGGACTTCTGAAGAGAGCGCATTCTTCCAGTCTGCGGCTGTTCGAGCCCGATAAGGAGGATATCGATACGCTGGTCGACATGATCGCCCAGTCCAGGAAGCCCATGCTGATCTGCGGCGGCGGCGTCACCCGCAGCAGGGCGCACGAGGAATTCCGCGCCTTCGCGAGAAAACTGGACGCGCCGGTGGCCATCACTCTGATGGGCGGCGGCTCCATGCCCGGCGACGACCCTCTCTCCACCGGCATGATCGGCATGCACGGGTCACAGGCGTCGAACCGCGCCGTGGACGGCTGCGATCTGCTGATCGCCGTCGGCACCCGCTTCTCCGACCGCGTGGCGCTCAAGCCCGCGACGTTCGCCAGAGACGCGAAGATCGTGCACATCGACGTGGACAGAGCTGAGATCGACAAGAACGTGCAGACGGATCACCACATCATCGGCGACGCGAAGAAGGTGCTGGAGCAGCTGATCGCAAAGATCCCCCAGTACGATCACAGCGAGTGGAAAAAGTACGTGTTCTCCTTCCCGACGGAGACGGAGTACGACGAAAACCCCAACGCGATGACCCCGAAGCAGATCCTGTCCACCATCGGCGCCATGGTGCCGGAAGACACCATCGTGGCGACGGACGTGGGCGAGCACCAGATGTGGGCCATCCAGCATTTCCACTTCTTCTATCCCGGACAGCTGCTGACGTCCGGCGGCTTCGGCTCCATGGGCTTCGGCCTGGGGGCGGCCATCGGCGGCAAGGTCGGCAACCCGGACAAATGCGTCATCCACATCACCGGCGACGGTTCGTTCCGCATGAACTGCAACGAGCTGGCGACGGAGGAATATTATAAACTGCCCATCATCACGTTCATCTTCAACAACGGCTGCCTCGGCATGGTGCGCCAGTGGCAGGAACTGATGTACGAAGGCCGCTACAGCGCCACGATCCTGGACAGAGGCCCGGACTTCGTCAAGCTGGCGGAGGCGTACGGCCTGAAGGGCCGCCGCGTTACGAACGTGGACGAACTGAAGGCCGCCATCGAAGATGCCATGGAAGAGGCGAAGAAGGGTTTAGGCTACGTCATCGACTGCGCGGTCGCCCAGTCCGAGCTCGTCCGTCCCATGGTGAACGGCGGCACCCATATCACGGAATTCTTGCTCAACTAAGCACAGGAGGCGGCTATGAACGGCAGAACTGCAGAATCAGGAAAAGAAGAACGCCGCACGCTCTCCGTGCTGGTGGATAACAAACCGGGCGTGCTGTCCCAGATCGCCCGTCTGTTTACGCGCAACGGCTACAACATCGAATCGTTCGCGGCGGATACCGTGCTGGATCCGGGGGTCACGCGCATCACGATCGAAGTGATCGCCAACGACAACCATACGAACCGCATGATCGCCCAGCTGAACAAGATGGTGCCGGTGCATTCGGTCAAACTGCTGACGAAGGATCATACGATACGCCGCCAGCTGGCGCTGTTCAAACTGAACGCGGCCAACAGCGACGAACGCAACGAGATCATCCAGATCGCGAACATCTTCCGCGGCTCCGTCATCGACGTGTCCCACGAAACGCTGACGGTCTCCGTGATCGGCGACGAGAAGAAGATCGACGCGGTGCGCGACATGCTCGAGCCCTTCGGCATCATCGAAATGGCCCGTACCGGCATGATCGCGATGGAGCGCGGCAAGTACACCATCGACGAACAGACCAAGGAACGGGACGAGTTCAACTACGGAAAGAACACCCAGTGACCCGGCAGGAAGGCGATATCTTATGAAAGAACAGGGGAAACAGAGGATCGTCGTAAAAGTCGGCACGTCCACGCTGACGCATGAGAACGGAGACCTGGATCTGCGCAGCATGGAGCGCCTGGTGCGCGCCATGGCGGATCTGAAGGGCGAGGGCAACGAGATGATCCTGGTCAGTTCCGGCGCCATCGCTGTGGGCACAGCCAAGCTGGGGCTGGCGGAACGGCCGAAGGAACTGCGCTTTAAACAGGCGGCGGCCGCGGTTGGCCAGTGCAGCATGATGCACATCTACGACAAACTGTTCGCGGAATACAACTGCAATACGGCGCAGATCCTGCTGACGGACGGCGACGTGGCGGACGAGGAGAGAGCGGCGCACCTGCGCGCTACGTTCTCGGCGCTGCTGGAGATGGGGGTCATCCCCGTCGTCAACGAAAACGACTCCGTGTCCTCCGCCGAGATCGAGACCGGCGCCCACAAGGTGCTGGGTGACAACGACACGCTGTCCGCCATCGTGGCAAAGCTGTGCGAAGCGGACCTGCTGGTGCTGCTGAGCGACATCGACGGCCTGTTCGACGCGGACCCGCACACCCATCCGGACGCGAAACTGCTGCCGGAGGTGAAGGAGATCACGGACGAGATCCTGGCTATGGCAGGCGGCGCGGGCACGTGGCGCGGCACCGGCGGCATGGCGACGAAGCTTTCCGCCGCGCAGATCGCGACGGGCGCAGGCTGCGACATGGTGATCACGAACGGCAAGCGGCCGCAGGATCTGTACGACATCGTCGAAGGAAAACCGGTCGGCACGCGGTTTGTCGCGTAGGAGGCGAAACGGCATGACAGTATTGGAACAACAGGGCGCCGCCGCGAAGAAGGCCGCGCAGGTCCTTGCTCTGGCGGATACCGAAGCGAAGAACAAGGCGCTGCTCGCGATCGCGGACGCGCTGATCGCGCGGCAGGGCGAATGGCTGGCTGCGAATAAAGAAGATTATGAGGCTGCGAAGGCGGACGGCATGAACAGCTCGATGCTGGACCGGCTGCTGCTGACTTCGGAGCGGGTCGCGGGCGTCGCGGAAGGCGTGCGCCAGGCGGCGCAGCTGCCCGATCCCGTCGGCGTCGTCACGAAGGAATTCACCCGCCCCAACGGCCTGAAGATCGTGCAGAAGAGGGTGCCCATCGGGGTCATCGGGATGATCTTCGAATCCCGGCCCAACGTGGCGGTCGACGCGGCCGTGCTGTGCCTGAAGGCCGGCAACGCCTGCATCCTGCGGGGCGGCAGGGAGTCCATCCGCTCGAACTCCTGCGCGGAGCGCATCATGAGAGACGCGTTGGAAAGCGTCGGCCTGCCGGCGGACGCGGTCTCGCTGATCCACGATACCAGCCGGGAGAGCGCACGCGAACTGATGCATCTGGAAGAATATATCGACGTGCTCATCCCCAGAGGCGGGGCAGGGCTGATCCGCTCCGTCACGAAGGAGGCTTCCGTGCCCGTCATCCGCACGGGCGAGGGCATCTGCCACGTCTACGTGGACAGCGAAGCGGACCTGCCCATGGCGGCGAAGATCGTCTGGAACGCGAAGTGCTCCAGGCCTTCCGTCTGCAACGCCGTGGAATGCGTCGTGCTGCATAAGTCCGTCGCGGAGCAGTTCTTCAACGAAGCGCTGCCTCTGCTGGACGAAAAGAACGTGGAGATCCGCGGCGACGCGAAGATCTGCAACATCCTGGGCACCCGCGCGAAAGAAGCGTCGGACGCGGACTGGGATACGGAATACAACGATTACATCCTGGCGGCGAAGACCGTGACGAGCGCGCAGGAAGCCATCGATTTCATCAACGAACACGGTACGCAGCATTCCGAGTGCATCGTGACGGAGAATCCCAGGACCGCGGAGCTGTTCCTGAACAGCGTCGACGCGACGGCGGTGTACTGGAACGCGTCCACCCGCTTTACAGACGGTTTCGAATTCGGCCGCGGCGCGGAGATTGGCATCTCCACGCAGAACCTCCACGCCCGCGGACCCATGGGCCTGGAAGAGCTGACGAGCTGGAAATACGTCGTCACAGGGGACGGTCAGATCCGTTAGGGTCAGCGAAGCAAAACATAAGAAAAACGCCCGGCTTTGCGCCGGGCGTCTGTTTTTTCAAAGTTTACAGGGCTTCTTCGATCTTGTCCTTGACTTCTTCCGCTTCTTCCTTCACTTCTTCTTCGACCTTGCCGACCGTGGTCTTGACGGCTTCGATCTTGTCGTTCAGGCCTGCGATCGTCGCTTTCAGTTCGTCGATCTTGCCCTTTTCTTCCGTGAAGAACTTTTCGAGATATTCGGGATGCTCTTCGAAGAGCTTTTTGCCCATCTCGGTGTAAACGCCCTTGATGTCGCTCTCCGCGGAGCTGATCTTCATCTTCAGCTTTTCGATCTCGATCTTATCGGACGCTTTTTCCTTCAGATCGCTGGCGGTCTCCGCCATCTTTCCGCCCAGGTTCTTTGTGGTCTCTTTCAGATTGTCTAAGAATGACATGATGTTTACCTCCTTTTATCTTGAGCATGATGCTTGATCTCTACGCTTTATTATACCACGATATGCCTTGCATGCGCCTCCCGGAACCAATAAAATAATATTGTTAAGGAGGTCTGCGTTATGAAGATCAAAGACATCAAACTGCACCTTTCAGAGATCCCTCTGAAGATCCCATATCCCTCTACCTGGAACCCCGGCAATCCGGAAACGAAACTGTTCATCTCCATGGTGGAGGTCATCACCGACGACGGTATCCACGGATACGCCGCGGCCTGCGATTCGTCGCAGCTGCTGGCAGGCATCTGGGACAGCCACATCAAGCCCCTGGTGATCGGCAAGGACATCACGCAGATCGAGGAGATCTCCACCGGGCTCATCAACGCGGCGCAGTACGCCTACCGCCCCTGGATCGTGGAGATCGCGATCTGGGACTGCCTGGGCAAGTACTGCAAGCTGCCCATCTACAAACTGCTGGGCGGCGCGAAGGACCGCGTGCTCGCCTACGCCAGCACCGGTTCGCTGAAGAGCACGGAGGAGCGCATCGAAGACATGGAGCGCTTCATCTCCGAAGGCTTTACCATGATGAAGCTGCGCGCCCACTGCGATGACCCGTGGGAAGACCTGAAGGTGATCGAGAAGGTGATCGCCGCGGCGAACGGCCGGATCAAGTTCGGCGTCGACGCCAACCAGGCCTGGTTCTTCACCGGCAAGAAGACCGTCGCCAAGTGGGACCTGAAGAAGGCCATGCGCTTCGCGCATGAGCTGGAAGACCTGGGTGTGATCTGGCTGGAGGAGCCGCTGCATCAGTTCGACTACGAAGGCCTGGCGGAGCTGCGGGCGTCCACGTCCGTCTCCATCGCGGGCGGCGAGATCAACTCGCACATGCATCAGTTCCGCGACTTCATCAAGTACGGCTGCTACGACATCTACAACACCGACCCGACGTTCGTCGGCGGCTTCCACGTGGCCCGCAAGGTGACCGCGCTGATCGAGGCGGAGAACAAGCTGCTGGCGCCCCACACCTGGACTCACGGCTTCGGCCTCGCGGCTTCGCTGCAGCTGGCGGCTTCCACGGACTGCTGCCCGTTCATCGAATACTGCTACGATCCCCCCGCCTGGGAATACACGCAGCGCGACGTGATGCTGACCGAACCCATCCGCGTGGACTCCGACGGCTACATCACCATGTCCCGGAAGCCCGGCCTGGGCGTCGATCCCGACATGGAGCTGATCGACCGCTATTCGATCCTCAAACTGTAATATCGTATGTTTTTAGGCCTGATCACCTATCCAAAACTGATCTTCGTCTGCTGCGCCGTCTTCCTCGCGGGTTTCGTCGACTCCATCGCGGGCGGGGGCGGCGTCATCAGCATCCCGGCTTACCTGCTTTCCGGTCTCGACCCGAAGGTGGCTTTCGGCTGCAGCAAGACGTCCTCGTGCCTCGGTACGACGCTGGCGGCAGGCAGATTTATCAAGAACCGGACGGTCAACTGGACCGTGGCGGTCCCTTCCGCCATCGGCGCCCTGGCCGGCGCGCGGATCGCGTCGCTCGTGGTGCTGGCGCTGGATCCCGTGGTCTTCCAGAAGATCATCCTGTTCGTGCTGCCGTTCGTGGCGGTCTTCCTGATCTTCAAGCGGGATTTCGGGCAGACTGACGAAAGCGCGGACGTTCCGAAGAACAGGGCGATCGCCGTCTCCGCCGTCATCGGGCTCGTGCTCGCGTTTTACGACGGACTGGTCGGACCGGGCACCGGCACGTTCGCCATCCTGGCGTTCACGTCGCTGCTGAAGATCGATCTGCGCACGGCCAGCGGAACGGCGAAAGTATTCAACTGGGCCAGCAATTTTGCGTCCATGGTCAGCTTTCTGCTGGCGGGGAAGGTCATCTGGGCCATGGCGCTCACCACGGCCGTCTGCTCCATGGCGGGCAACTACGTGGGATCGGGCCTTGCCATAAAGAAAAACCCGGCGTTTATCCGGGTCATGCTTTCGATCGTGTGCGGCCTGCTTTTACTGAGGCTGGGCTACGACGTTTTATTCAGTTAAGGCTATCTCTTGCGATGCTCCGCAGGATGAGCGTCGCCAGGATCCCGATGCCGATGCCTGTGGCCATGCCCGACAGCAGCAGCACGGGGAAATAATAGAAGACCTGCGCGGATTCCACGAGCAGCCCCGCGACGGCGAGCTGCGCCAGATTGTGGAACACGCCGCCCGCCATGGACACGCCGCAGACGGAGAAGCGCTTCGTACGCTTCAGCAGCGCCATGACGGCGAAACTCACGACGCCTCCCGCCAGCGCGTACAGCGCCGAGAATACGCTGCCGAACAGCAGGGCGGCCAGCGCGATGCGCGTGACGTTGATCAGAAACGCGTGCTTTTCCCCCAGCGCGTACAGACATACGAGGCAGACGATGTTCGCCAGCCCCAGTTTGATGCCCGGGATGGCGATGGGCAGGGGCACGAGGAATTCGATATAGGAGAAGATCAGGGCGAGGGCGGTCAGCACGCCGCAGGCGGCGATGCGGGCGGAGCCTCTTGTCTCAGTAAGAGATCGCATCCGGGGCCTCCTCTCCTTCGTTCACGATGGTGACGGCAAGCTTGTGCGGCAGACACAGGATGATCTGGCCCGTCTTCGAGACCGCACCTTTTTCCACGCAGTCGTGATTCGGGCAATCCGCTTCCTGCATGAAGGCCTTGCCTCCTTCGACGCGCAGCACGTTGCGGCCGTAGGACGTCTCGATGTCCACGGTCCGGTCTTCGTCCAGACGGTACGTGCCGTAGAGGGTGCCGTCCACGGTGACCCGCGCAAAACTGCCGTCCTTCTGACCGCTCTTCAGCAGCGCGAGCGTGCCGAAGCCGAGCAGAAGCAGGGCGATCGCCAGAAAAATATCTGCTTTTTTAAAAAAGGAAGGTCTATGTTCCATAAAAGTTTGAAAAAAACGATACTTGCCGCGTTGATATCCGCGCTGATTATATCACAGTGCGCCTGCACCCCGCAAATCCCGGAGGACGAGGGCGTTCGCGAACTCAGCTTTGGCGAAGACTGGCTGCTGAACACGTACTGCTACATCCAGATCCCCGAAAACGGGCAGGAAGATACGATACGGCACGCATTCTCCGTCGCAAGGGATTACGAAAACATGCTGTCCCGCACCATAGAAAGCAGCGACATCGGCCGGTTCAACGCGTCGCAGGGCGGCTGCAGGGTGGACGTGGAAACGGCGCTGCTGCTGCAGGATTGCCGGGATGCCTATGCGCTCAGCGGCGGTATGCTGGACGTGACGATGGGCGCGGTCACGAGCCTGTGGGACTTCTCGGCGGAGGAACCGCAGGTGCCGGAGGCGGCTGCCATCGAAGAAAGGCTTCCGTACGTGGGACGCTGGGACGAACTGTGGATCGAACCGGAGACCGGTTCGGACAAGTGGGAGATCCTGAAGGACGACCCCGGCATGATGCTCGACCTTGGCGCTGTCGCGAAGGGCTTTATCGCGGACCGGACGGCTTCGTATCTGGCGCAGCACGGCGTCGAACGGGCTGTCATCAACTTCGGCGGCAACGTGGTGTTCCTGGGAGAAAAGCCGGACGGCGGCGCCTGGGCCTGCGGCATCGAAGACCCGGCGGAAGGCCAGGCAGAAGACCTGATCCAGGACCGGGCGATCCTCGGAACCGTCAGCGTTTCAGTGGGCAGCGACGGGCAGATGTCCGTGGTCACGTCCGGCACGTATGAGCGCTGTTTCGAGCAGGACGGCGTGCTCTATCATCACGTGCTCGACCCCCGCACCGGCTATCCGGTGGAGACGGACCTGCTGTCGGCGACGGTCATCGGACCCTCTTCGGAGACGTGCGACATTTTATCCACGACCTGTCTGCTGCTCGGCAGCGAAAAGGCGATGGAGCTGATCGGGTCGCAGGACGGCTACGAAGCGGTGTTGATCCTGCAGGACAGAAGCATCGTCAAGACGGGCGGCGCTGATTTTAAGGAGAATTAAGTATGGAAGAAGTAAGACTGGCCTTTATGGGCTTCGGCAACGTGGGCAGGGCACTCGCGCAGATGATCCTGGACAAGCGCGCCCAGGTGTACAGCCGCTACGGCAAGCGTCTTGTCGTCACCGCCATCGCGACAGGAAGCCACGGCAACCTCTATAACCCCAAAGGCATCGACCTGAAAGCGGCTTTGAAGAGTTACGAAGCCGGCGGCTTCACCGAAGAGAACGACGCGGACTGGACCGAGGATTCTGCCGACACCATCGTGTACTGCGGCGAATACGACGTGCTCGTGGAGCTGTCGCCGCTGAACATTCAGACGGGTCAGCCCGCGGCAAACCGCATCAAACAGGCGCTGAAGATGAAAAAGAGCGCCGTATCCGCCAACAAAGGCCCCGTCGCCTGGTATTACGGCGACCTCGCGGCGATGGCGCAGGCGCGGGGCGGCAAGTTCTTCTTCGAGTCCACGGTCATGGACGGCACGCCCATCTTCAACCTGCGGGACAACTGCCTGAAGCTCTGCGACGTGACGGAGATCGAGGGCATCCTGAACTCGACGACGAATTTCATTTTGAAGGCGCTGGAGGACGGCAAGACCTACGAACAGGCGCTGGAGGAAGGCCGCGCGCTCGGCATGGTCGAGGCGGATCCGTCCATGGACGTGGACGGCTGGGACGCGGTCGCCAAGATCTGCGTGCTGGCCAACGTGCTGATGAACGCGAATCTCCATCCGGGCCTCGTGCAGAGGCAGGGCATCGCGGGCATTACGGCGGAACAGCTGAAAGACGCCCGCGGCAGGGGGAAGACGGTCAAGTTGATGTGCCGGGCGAAGAAGGACGAATTCGGACGGGTCACAGCCAGCGTGGCGCCGGAGGAGGTCGACGCTGCCAGCCTGTACGCGACGGTCGACGGTTCTTCCTCCGCCGTTGCCGTCACGACCGACCTGATGGGCAAACTGACCATCGTAGAACACGAGCCCACGATTATTCAAACGGCTTATGGTGTTTTCCAGGATATTCTGCGGCTCTTTTCGTGATTTTGCACAAATTTCTAAAGTTTGTTAAAATTTTTGCAAAAACCTGTGCGTGCGCACAGGTTTTGCGTTATAATAAATGTGTATGAGCCCGCCAGGGTACCAAGCGCGGGCAATCCAATAAACTTATCGTTTGTTGTACAACAAAATTTTTTAAGGAGGCAAATTGCTATGAATGCTTATATGCAGAGCGTTCTCGAAACCGTCAAGGCCAAGCATGGTAACGAACCCGAATTCGTTCAGACCGTAGAGGAAGTTTTCTCCTCCATCGAACCGGTCGTCGACGCGCACCCCGAGTACGAGAAGGTCGACCTTCTCGGCAGAATGGTCGAACCCGAAAGAATGTTCACCTTCAGAGTCGTCTGGTGCGATGACAACGGCAACTGGCACACCAACAGAGGCTGGAGATGCCAGTTCAACGGCGCGATCGGTCCCTACAAGGGCGGCCTGCGTTTCCAGAAGAACGTTTATGAAGGAATCATCAAGTTCCTGGGCTTCGAACAGACCTTTAAGAACAGCCTGACCGGCCTGCCCATGGGCGGCGCCAAGGGCGGTTCCGACTTCGATCCCGCCGGCAAGTCCGACGCCGAAGTCATGCGTTTCTGCCAGGCCTTCATGACTGCTCTGTACAGATACATCGGACCGGACATCGACGTTCCGGCCGGTGACATGGGCGTAGGCGGCAGAGAGATCGGTTACCTGTACGGCCAGTACAGAAGACTGAAGGGCGTCTGGGAGAACGGCGTTCTCACCGGTAAGGGCCTGAGCTATGGCGGCTCCCTGATCAGACCGGAAGCGACCGGTTACGGCGCGATCTACTATCTGCAGGAAGTCCTCAAGCACGAGAACGACACCATCGAAGGCAAGAGAATCGCGATCTCCGGTTACGGCAACGTAGGCTGGGGCATCATGAAGAAGGCTGCTCAGCTGGGCGCTAAGGTCACCTACTTCGCAGGTCCGGACGGATACATCCACGATCCCGAAGGCGTTGTCACCGACGAAAAGCTGAACTTCATCCTCGAAATGAGAGCGAAGGATCCGATGCACTGCAAGCCCTATGCTGACAAGTTCGGCGTAGAGTTCGTTCCCGGCGAAAAGTGCTGGGGCGTCAAGGACGTCGACGTCTACATGCCCGCTGCGATGCAGAACGACGTTAAGATGGAATCCGCAGAAAAGATCGCGGCTTCCGGCGTCAAGTACTTCATCGAAGTCGCCAACATGCCCACCACCAACGACGCACTGAACTTCCTGAGAGGCCAGAAGCACATGATCGTTGCTCCCTCCAAGGCAGTCAACGCCGGCGGCGTAGGCGTTTCCGGTCTGGAAATGGCTCAGAACAGCGAAAGACTCGTCTGGTCCGCAGAAGAAGTCGACGCTCAGCTGCACAAGATGATGGAGACCATCCACAGAGTTTCCGCAGAAGCCGCTGCAGAATACGGCCTCGGCTATGACCTCGTTGCAGGCGCCAACATCGCCGGCTTCAAGAAGGTCGCAGAAGCTATGATGGAGCAGGGCTGCTTCTAAGAAGCGCTCCGCGGGTCACAGATCCGTATCTATCGCAAGACACAAAAATCCCCGACAATGTTCGGGGATTTTTTATTGCGTCTATGATATAATAATCAGACAAGGAGTTATCACTGCGAAAGATTAATTCGGGAGAAGAACAATGAACAGTGACCAATTAAGCGACCAGCGTCTGCAGGACGCGATCAAAACAGCTTTTTTAAGAGGCAAAGAGGTTACCGGCAAAGGCGCCGTCGCGACCTACATCCCCGAACTCGGCAAAGCCCGCCCCGAGGCAGTCGGCCTCTGCATCCATACGAAGGACGGTAAATTGTTTAAAGCCGGAGATTCGAACATCCGCTTTACGATGCAGTCCGTTTCCAAGCTGCTGTCCCTGGCGATGGCGCTGGAGATCCGCGGCTACGACACCGTCTTCGAACATGTCGGTATGGAACCTTCCGGTGTGGCTTTCAACTCTATCGTCGAACTCGACACCCGCGAGAAACCGCACAATCCTCTGATCAACGCAGGGGCGATCGCCGTGGAAAGCCTGCTGATCGAATACAAGCAGTTCGAGGATATGCTGAACTTCGCGCGCTCCGTCTGTCTGGACCCGGAGATCACGCTCAACCGCCAGGTCTACAATTCCGAGATGGCCACCTGCGACCGCAACCGCGCCATCGCGTACCTGCTGAAGAGCAAGAACGTCATCCACACGAACGTCGACACCAGCATCGAGCTGTACACCAAGATCTGCTCCATCAACGTATCCGCGGAATCCCTGGCGAACTTCGCCATGGTCCTGGCCAATAACGGGGTCAACCCGCTGACCGGCGAACGCCTGCTGAAGCAGAGCACCGCCCAGACGGTCAAGGCCATCATGTTCACCTGCGGCATGTACGACGGTTCCGGCACGTTTGCCGTGGAAGTCGGCATCCCCACGAAGTCCGGCGTCGGCGGCGGCCTGCTGTCCGTCGTAGACGGCAAGATGGGCATCGGCGTCTACGGTCCGTCCCTGGACGAGAACGGCAACTCCATCGCGGGCATCACCGCCCTGAAGTTCCTGTCGAAGGAGCTCGGCCTGCACATGTTCGCCTAAAACGACACATGGGGACAGGTACAATGTGACATGGAAAGAAAAAACTCCCGGAAGGAAACTTCCGGGAGTTTTTTATGCGGTGGAGCCGGCGCATGACCCTTGGAAGAGTGATTCCCGCAGAAACCCAAGATGCCGGAGGAGCTGTTGCCAAGGAAAGTTAAGAACGATACGGCAAATGTGGCATGCATCTTAACAGATTATAAATCGCATGCTCCAACTGGTAGTGAAAAGACCGCTCTGTTATCTCTTGGCTCAATCGTTTCCGGGTCAAATGCGATAAATCATCTTAGAACTGCATGGGAATTGTCCTTTGATGAAGCAACTGTTAAGATGGAGACATCCGGAAAACAATACTTCTTACCATCCCGGGAAAACATACCGCAGGCTGTTCTGTTGGTATACCCAACCGGACGTCCCTGTCCATGCATGTTCGCGCAGCGCAGAGAATGCTGGCCTGCGGACGTATGTTCCGTTTTTTGTTATAATCAATCCCAGGAGTTATCAAATGGATATTATCGTCAAAAAAATGGAATCCAGCGAAGAAATCAGGGATAAAGCCTACGTTCACTGGAAAGCCTGGCACGAGGCATATCCCGGGTTGGTAAGCCCGGAATATCTCGATAAGCTCACACTGGAAAGGTGCGAGGAGATCGCACACCGTTGGCCGGTTGGCGTTTTGGTCGCCAAAGATGGCGAACGGGTCATCGGGTTTGCCGGCTTTGGGGACAGAGGAGAGGATGCGCCGGGTACCGGAGAGATCTTTGCGCTGTATGTGTTGTCTGAGTACTATGGAACCGGAGCGGCTCAGTTGTTGATGCAAGCCTGTCTGGAGCAGCTTAAACAGTATCCGGAAGTCTGCCTCTGGGTCCTGAAAGAGAATAAACGCGCCGTCCGGTTTTATGAGAAATGCGGTTTTCGAACGGATGGCACAGAAATGACGAGCGCAGTCATAGCTGCGGCAGAGATTCGTATGTGGCGAAAAACTGTTGCTATGCCTTTCGAGACTGTCATCGAAACCGCAAAAGTATATATAGAAGAACTGTTCGCGTCCAACGCCGGCGGACACGACGCGGCGCACACGCTGCGCGTCTATCAAAACGCGATGGCGCTGGCGAACTCTCTGCCGGCATGCGACCGGACCGTCGTCGCCCTGGCGGCTTTGCTGCACGACGCGGACGACCATAAACTGTTCGATACAAAGGATAACGCCAACGCCCGGACATTTTTGGAAGGGCAGGGCGTGCCGCGGGAAACGGCGGACCGCATCTGTGAAGCGGTCAATTCCGTGTCGTTCAGTCAGAACCGGGGAAGGCGCCCGCGGACGCTCGAGGGGCAGATCGTGCAGGACGCGGACCGGCTGGACGCCATCGGCGCCGTCGGCATTGCCCGCACGTTCGCCTACGGCGGGGAACACGGCCGTTCTCTGGAAGAGTCCGTCGCGCATTTCCACGAAAAGCTGCTGCTTTTAAAGGACGAGATGAACTCGGAGGCCGCAAAGAGGATCGCGGAGCACAGGCATGCCTTTATGGAAGAATTCCTGAGAGAATATGCGGGAGAGACACAAGGAGAATCGAAATGAAGCATTGCGGAACCCAAACCATAGAAACAGAAAGACTCATCCTGCGCAGACTGCGCCGCGAAGACGCCGGCGCGATGTTCCGCAATTGGACGTCCGATCTGGAGGTCACGAGATATTTGACGTGGCCGGTGCATGAAAACATTGAGGCGACAGAACAGATCCTCGACCTCTGGCTGCAGAACTACGGGGACGACCGTTTCTATCAGTGGGGGATCGAGCTGAAAGCCGCAGGCGAAGTGATCGGGTCCATCTCGGTCGTCGGCATGGAGGAAGAGATCGACGCGGCGAAGATTGGGTACTGTATCGGCAGGAACTGGTGGCATCAGGGGATCACGAGCGAAGCGCTCGCTGCCGTCATACAATATCTGTTCCGGGAAGTTGGCTGCAGCAGGATCGAGGCGCGGCACGACGTCCGCAATCCGCATTCCGGCGGCGTGATGCAAAAATGCGGCATGCGGTTCGAAGGCGTGCTGCGGAGCGCGGACCGGAACAACCAGGGCATCTGCGATATCGCGCAGTATGCGATCCTGAAAAGCGATCTCGGGCTGTGACCCGTATGGAAAGGCAAAAAAGAACAATGACTAAAATCTTATTTATCTGCCACGGCAATATCTGCCGCAGCGTCATGGCGGAATACATCTTAAAAGACATGGTGCGCAAAGCCGGCCGGGAGGGTGAGTTCGAGATCGCGTCCCGGGCGACGAGCCGGGAGGAGATCGACAACGACATGTATCCGCCCGCCAAGCGCTGCCTGACGGGTCACGGCGTGCCCTTCGACCGCCATTTCGCCGCGCAGGTGACCCGCCGCGCCTGCGAGGACTACGATCTTCTGATCTGCATGGACGAGTGGAACGTCCAGAGCATGCACCGCATGTTCGGCAGCGATTACGACGCGAAACTGGTCAAACTGCTGGATCTGACGCCGCTGAAGCGCGACGTGGCCGACCCCTGGTACACCGGCGACTTCGAGCAGACCTACGAGGACGTGGTGCTGGGCTGCGAAGCGCTGCTGGAAGAGCCCGGGATCTGCCCGCCGAACATTCGTTAAATTGCCTACAATCTTTCCTTGAAATTCCATTCGAATTGATATATTCTATACTGTGCAGGTTTATGCTGCGTTTTTTGACGTGTGCCAAGACCTGGGAGAAAAATAAGGAGAAATAGTATGAGTTCAGGCAAACATCTGAATGGCATCCATGTGAACCATTGCAAGAACACTGCCGGCCAGGCCATCATCCCGATGACCCTGCCGGAAAAGGTTTACATTCCAATGAGTCAGCACATAGGTGCCCCCTGCCAGCCTGTCGTGGCCGTAGGCGACCACGTCAAGGTTGGCCAGAAGATCGGAGACAGCGAAGCCTTCGTATGCGCGCCCATCCACAGCAGCGTATCCGGCGACGTCACGGCCATCAACAAGGCCATGTCTCAGATGGGCAGGATCGACACCATCATCGAGATCGTGCCCGACGGCAAGCAGGAGATCGCAGAGACTGTCGTACCCCCCGTCATCACGGATAAGGCCAGCTTCATCAAGGCTGTCCGCGAATCCGGCGTGGTAGGCCTCGGCGGCGCTACGTTCCCCATGAGCGTCAAGTTCAACGTAAAGCCCCCCGCAAAGGTGGACACTTTCATCGTGAACGGCGCGGAATGCGAGCCCTACATCACCGTCGACCACCAGAACATGCTCACCCACGCCCAGGAGATCATCGACGGCGTCAAGGCAGTTCTGTCGTGGCTGGAGATCGAAAGAGCGTTCATCGGCATCGAGACGAACAAGCCCGACGCGATCAAGCTCTTCAAGGACCTCCTGAAGGACGAAAAGAACATTTCCGTCGCGGAGCTGCGCCAGGTCTATCCGCAGGGCGCAGAACGCGTCATCATCTATGAGACGACCGGCCGCCACCTGATCGCAGGCAAGCTGCCCGCAGACGTGGGATGCATCGTATCCAACGTCACGTCCGTTCTCAAGATGCAGCAGTTCCTGGCCACCGGCATGCCGCTGGTATCCAAGGCCATGACTGTCGACGGCAACGCCGTCGCCAACCCCCAGAACGTGGAAGTGCCCATCGGCACCCCGCTGTGCGACGTCATCGAATTCTGCGGCGGCACCAAAGCGGAAGTCAAGAAGATCGTTCTGGGCGGACCGATGATGGGCCGCGCCATCCCCAAGGACGAATACGGCGTCATGAAGGGCAACAGCGCCATCCTGTGCTTCGACGAGACCGCAGGCACCCAGCTGCCCGACACCGCATGCATCAGCTGCGGCCGCTGCGTACGCGGCTGCCCGATGAACCTGATGCCCACCAAGCTGGCAAAGGCTTGGGAACGCCAGGACATCGACACCCTCAGAGAGTACGACGTCACCACCTGTATGGAATGCGGCTGCTGCTCCTACTCCTGCCCGGCGAGAAAACAGCTGAGCTTCGAGATCAAGCTCGCGAAGACCTGGGTCATGGGAGAAGACAGAAAGGCTGCGGAAAAGGCCAAGGCCGAGGCGGAAGCCGCCAAGGCTAAGGAAGAAGCAGAAAAGAAGGAAGGAGGAGAAAAGTAATGAGCACCAAGCACACAAATCTGATCGTATCCTCCGCTCCTCACGTAAATAACCCGGTCGATACCAGGAGCATCATGAGAGACGTCGTGATCGCTCTCTGCCCGGCGCTTCTCGTCTCCATCTACGTATTCGGAGCAAGAGCGCTCATCATGACCGCTGTCTGCGTCGCTGCCTGCGTTATTTTCGAAGGCGGCACCAGAAAGCTGCTGAACAGACCCCAGACCATCGGCGACTGGTCCGCAGTCGTTACCGGCGTCATCCTCGCCTTCAACCTGCCCGTCACGCTGCCGATCTGGATGGCCATCATCGGCTGCTTCGTGGCGATCGTCATCGTCAAGCAGGTGTTCGGCGGCCTGGGCGAAAACTTCGCGAACCCCGCGATCGTAGGACGTATCGTCCTGTTCATCGGTTTCGCGACTCCGATGACCAACTGGGCAGTCACTTCCCGCATGAGCTCTGTCATCCGCGAGAACGCTGCCGACGCCGTCACCGGCGCCACCCCGCTGGGACTGCTTGCTTCCGGCAAGCCCGTTCCCTCCAACCTGGACATGTTCCTGGGCACCATCAACGGCTCCATGGGCGAGATCTCCGCGATCGCTCTGCTGATCGGCGGCTGCTATCTGCTCTGGAGAAAGGTCATCACCTGGGAGATCCCCGTGGCATTCCTGGGCTCCATGGTCGTCATGGCAGTCCTGATGCATCAGGATCCCATCTTCCATATCTTTGCCGGCGGCGCGATGCTCGGTTCCATCTTCATGGCGACCGACTACGTCACGTCCCCGATCACCGGCAAGGGTAAGATCATCTTCGGCATCGGCTGCGGCGTTCTGACCATGCTCATCCGCGTATTCGGGTCCTATCCCGAGGGCGTATCCTTCGCCATCCTGCTGATGAACATCCTCACCCCGCACATCGATCGCTGGACGAGAACGCACATCAACGGCGTGGACAGAAAGGCGGTGAAGAAGTAATGACTGATAAGAAAGAAATGCTGGCTCCGTCCATCGTTCTGGTCTGCATCTGCCTCGTAGCTTCCATGCTGCTCGCCGCGACCTATCAGATCACGAAGCCTATCATCGATAATCTCGCCATCCAGATGGCGAACGAATCCAGAGCGGAAGTCCTTCCCGAAGCGGACGGTTTCTCCCCGATGGACGTCGACCTGGTTGACGGCGTCACGGAAGTCTACAAGGCCGACAACGGCGCAGGCTACGTCATGACTGCCACCTTCAAGGGATTCGGCGGCCCCGTCACCGTTATGACCGGTATGGACGCGGACGGCGTCATCCAGAACGTTAAGGTCACGGACGCTTCCAACGAAACGCCGGGCCTGGGCTCCAAGACCACGCTGCCCGATCATACGGGTAAATTCCAGGGCATCAGCGGCGCCATCACCATGGATAAGGAATCCACGGAAGGCACCTACGTTGCGCCTGTCACCGGTGCAAGTTATTCCTCCAAGGCAGTGTTCAACGCGGTCAGCGCTGCGCTCGCCCAGTATGCACAGATCGGAGGGAGCTTCTAATGGATAACAAGAAGAGCAAACTGAGTATCTTCACAAACGGATTTATCAAGGAGAACCCGATCCTGGTCCTCGTTCTGGGCACCTGCCCCACGCTGGCAGTTTCCACTCAGGCGTCCAACGGTATCGGCATGGGCCTGTGCGTCACGTTCGTACTGACCTTCTCCAACATCTTCATTTCCGCGCTGAAGAAGATCATTCCCGATAAAGTGCGTATCCCGTGCTACATCGTGGTCATTTCCACCTTCGTTACCGTCCTGCAGCTGCTGCTGCAGGCATACCTGCCCGACCTGAACAAGTCTCTGGGCCTGTACGTGCCTCTGATCGTGGTCAACTGCATCATCCTTGGCCGCGCGGAAGCATTTGCCAACAAGAACAGCGTCGTAGACTCCGCTCTGGACGGTCTCGGCATGGGCCTGGGCTATACCTGCGCCCTCACCATCATGGCCTGCATCCGCGAGCTGCTGGGCGCCGGAACGCTGTTCGGCAAAGTGATCACTGCCAACCTCTTCAGCCCGATGTCCATCTTCGTGCTGGCTCCCGGCGGCTTCTTCACCTTCGGCTGCATCATCGCCGCGCTGAACAAGCTGACCAAAGGCAAGAGAGAAAAGAAGCAGAAGGAAAACAAGTGCCTGGGATGCGGCAATGCAGATGGCTGCCCTGCCGCTGAGGAAGGAGGTTGCTGATTATGAAAGAAATGTTAATGATCATCATGGCAGCAGTCCTTGCCAATAACTACGTCCTGGTGCGCTTCCTGGGCATCTGCCCGTTCCTGGGCGTTTCCAAGAAACTGGACTCTGCCGTCGGTATGTCCGTAGCCGTTATCTTCGTCATGGTCCTGGCAACTGCCGCGACCTGGCCCATCCAGCACCTGCTGCTGGACCCGAACGGCATCGGCTACATGCAGACCACTGTGTTCATTCTGGTCATCGCCGCGCTGGTACAGCTCATCGAGACCTTTATGAAGAAATCGATCCCCTCGCTGCATAAGTCGCTGGGTATCTATCTTCCGCTGATCACCACGAACTGCGCTGTTCTGGGTGTCTGCGTTCTGAACATCGACGAAGGTTACACCTTCATCCAGTCCATCATGAACGCTTTCGGTTCCGGCGTCGGCTTCCTGCTCGCCATGTTCCTGTTCGCAGGCGTGCGCAGCAAGATCGAAGACAACGATTATCCCGAGAGCTTCAAGGGCATCGCGTCCACTCTGGTTGCCGCATCCATCCTGAGCGTCTCCTTCATGGGATTCTCCGGCATGATCGACAACATCTTCGGCATGTAAAGGAGGATAGAAAGTATGTTAACTGCATCTGCTTTTGTAACTCCTGTCCTGCTGACCGTTATCACCGGCCTGATCGCAGGCGTTCTGCTCACCATCGCCGCGAAGATCTTCGCGGTTCCCGTGGACGAGACCCAGGTGAAGATCCGCGAATGCCTGCCAGGCGCGAACTGCGGCGCCTGCGGCTACGTAGGCTGCGACGACTATGCTGCGGCTCTGGCGAAGGACCATACCATTGCACCCAATAAGTGCGTTCCCGGCGGCGCCGGCGCTGCTGCAGGCATTGCGGCAGTTCTGGGCGTAGAAGCCGGCGCGACCGAAGAGAGAGTCGCGAAAGTCATGTGCTCCGGCACCTGCGACAATACGTCCCCCGAAATGGACTATCAGGGCTACAAGTCCTGCGCCGCCGTCAAGAACTTCTTCGGCGGCCCCGGCACCTGCAAGTTCGGCTGCATCGGTCTGGGCGACTGCGTCAAGGCCTGCAAATTCGACGCCATCCATGTGGAAGACGGCGTAGCGAAGGTAGACCGCGACAAGTGCGTCGCCTGCGGCGCCTGCGCGAACACCTGCCCGCAGAAGATCATCGACATCCTGCCGAAGGCCAGCCGCGTCACCGTCGACTGCTCCAGCAAGGATATGGGCAAGTTCGTCACGAAGGCCTGCAAAGTCGGCTGCATCGGCTGCAAGATGTGCGAAAAGACCTGTAAGTTCGACGCGATCCACGTCGTGGACAACCTTGCGAAGATCGATCCCGAGAAGTGCAAGAACTGCGGCATGTGCGCCAAGGCCTGCCCGCGCAAGATCATCACGGTCATTCCGCGCCCCGGCCAGAAGCCCATCGTCAAGGTCGCTCCGAAGCCCGCGGAAGGCGAGACCCCGGTCAAGCCCTCTGAGATCACGAGACCTGCCGCTCCCGCGGCAGAGCCCGAAAAGAAGACCGAATAGGACTTTCCACAACTGAACTCATTTAGACCCGGAGGTGAAAACCTTCGGGTCTTTTATGTTGCGCCAAAATGTGATACAATGTGCTTTACTGTAGAGGTATGACAGGAGATTTTTGGCATGCTTAGAAAAGTGACAGACCTCCGGGATCTGATGAATTATGCCGCGTCCAAATACGGATCCGGCGCAGCCTATTTGTATAAGGAAAAAGTGGGAGGGGACTATATCCCCATCTCGTTCGAGCGTTTCCGCGAAGACGTGTACAGCTTCGGCAGCGCGCTGCTGGCCGACGGTTTCCGCGGCAAGCATATCGCGGTGATCGGCGAGAACCGCTACGAGTGGATCGTCACGTATTTCGCGGTCGCCTGCGGTCTGGGGGTCATCGTGCCCCTGGATAAGGAGCTGCCGGTGCAGGAGATCGCCGCGCTGGCGGGACGGGCCGAGATCTCGGCCATCGTCTATTCCGCGAAGGTCGGCGAAAAG
>JAEEGJ010011628.1_pt1 | contig 22230 bp, 20 predicted proteins | sample 8958761 | NCBI WGS metagenome assembly JAEEGJ01 (sample SAMN16246546, study PRJNA631951) | gut metagenome | biome: gut microbiome; feature: rumen; material: RS-attached | host: Bos | place: Iran: Karaj | collected 2018-10 | reverse complement strand
GTTCTTACGCAAAACTCTGTCACCCCGGCCTCAGTGCCGGGGCCAGTTGTTTCATAACGCATAAACCGCCCCCTGTTACACTCCGCCCAAAACTTATGTATATTCACTCACGATAGCATTTGTCCTGCTGGCTTGGCATTCGTTCCGGGCAGGTTATTCCACTATCTGCTTGACGCCGACCTCCCTTTGTTCACGAGACAGGCGAACAATTCGAGGCAGCATACACCCTATGGGGAAACTGGCCCCCTGGCGCTCAACGTAGAGCACCGTCTGCATTTTTGCAGACAAAAAAAACTTGTCACAACAGGTTTACTAATACCAAATCCTTATTGGATTGGTGATAGCATGTGTTCTACTAGAAAAATGACAATAAACAAAAAAATAAAGTTAGCCCGAAAGCACGGCGTTTATACAGAATACGAACTGAACAACCTTATTCCAGCATTTCTTGCAAACAAAGAATTTGATAAAATAAACAGGGATAAGCAAAACAGACATATAACCGGAACGTACGAGTTTAAACTAGCTGACGCAAAATCAAAAAAACTCGGTTTTGCAGGAACAGGCTTCTTTGATACAGAGTTTGATATTTTCAAAGAAATAGAAAACATAAGGGGAACAGGGTTAATTGATTTCGATAGTGACGGATATCCAATTGGAGAAATCGTCAAAGTGGACAAAAAAATTGGATTCGGCGGAAAAAACAAATTAATTCAAACAAACATTATATCCATTAGATATTCAAAAACAGGAAGTCATGCATTTCCTGTAGATCCCGCAGACTATGATAACGTGCGAATAAAAAAAGAAAAAACCTGTATCGGACTCACGACCCGGCATGCCACCGGCGTGTCCCGAACAGGCTTTTATCATAATATACAATCTTTTCTTAGAAAAGTCAAGAAGTACTTAATAAGAAGGTGAACATCCCTAACGGTCGAGGATGACAGGTTTGTGAATGACGAATTACGCAAGTTCGTTCACATGGTCGAGCACAAGCTTTTGTGCCACGCCATTGTACAAGACCGCGTCGTAATTTTCGCCGTTCTTGCCCACGCGAGATTGCGTCACAATGCCGTTCTGTACACCCGATTCCGTCGGCACAAAGAAAATCTTTCCAAGTGCATTCTTCTTTTCTTCAAGGTAATTCTGCGAAACAAACCAATCGCGAATCGTCTTGAAGTAAATCTTTTCGACGTTGGAATCCTGCGGGAGCAAATCGTTCAAGCGCCTTGCAATTTCGCTCACCGGCACTGGAGCTTCATCTGTCGGATAATTTTTGAGCTGGTCGTCCGTCACATGGAATTTTTCTTTACCACTGCGACCCGATTCACTTGATTCAGCACGTTCCTTGCGTCTAGCCAAGCGTTCGTTCGCCTGTGCAACGCACTTGTCAATGTTGTTCAAAATAAACTTTTGTGCATCGACATTGCACTTTGTATAAACTGAATGATGCCCGCGAATATCGGCTTCCACTTTTGCAAAGCCCAGTTCTTCGCCATGCGGAGTCGGCAAATTCAAATCCTTGCCCTTGTCACCTTCTTCTTTCAGAAGAACGCCTTCTCTCGAAAGCACCTCGGCAACGTCGGCATAAACCAACGGAATCATGCCGCTATCTTGCGGAACAAGAAAGTTCAACCGGCGAATAAAGCCCGATAGAGAAACCGGTTCCGCCGAAACTTCAAACTTGGAGAGCATTTCTGGAGTCAGGATAAGTTCCTTTGTGGCTGATTCACGTACAGGGCGGGGCTTCAAAACCTTAGGTGGTTTCGGAGCTACCTTTTTTTCACTACGTTCCATGGCCGGCATCACCTTCTGCTTTAGATAATCCGCTACATAGGCAAGGCACTTGCTAATACGTTCCTGTCGGCACACATCACCTTCCGGGAGCGATTCCTCCGTCAGAGGATTCACACCACTAGAAAGCGATCTCAAATACATTTCAGCTCTTTCAAGAATTTTAATTTCAGCTGGCATTTTTCTACAATCCCTTTTTAATCTTTTTCAGGCAAAGAACAATATAACATCTTTTATAACAAAAAAAGTCGGCACAGCGTGAACTGCACCGACTTTTTACATATACACCAAAAAAACTTAGGGCTTAGCCATAAGCAAAACCAAGAACAATGGCAAGCAGTGCAAAAAGCACCACCTGCTTGAGAATAGAGATATCATCTTTTCGCATATGGTCAGCCTTTACGTTTTCCGAATTATAAAATACGATTTAAATTCCAGAATACGTACAGATGTAAGAAAAACAACAATTTCGATTCCGCGAAACGTGATTTTCGTCATATTGTCATTTCGTCAAAACAAAATGAAAAAAATATGACCTCTAATTATGCAAAAAATCTATTTCATAATAGAGGTTTGCCTATGTTGAACATTGATGAAATTGGCGATTATAGAGACCTTTTGAAAAATTTTTTCGTTCAGAAAAAATTGAATTTTCCGCTATTTTCTTATAAAATGATGGGGCAAAAACTCGGGCTCGAAACAAGCCAAGTCTTTCGCGTCCTCAACAAGGAATCGCATCTCCCGGCACAGAGCATTCCCTTGTCCAAAAAACTGCTCGGACTCAAAGGGCGAGACGGGGAACTTTTTGAGATTCTCGTTGCCGCTTCGAGAACAAAATCCAAGACGAAAAAAGACAAGCTATACAAGATGGCTCTTGCACTGCAAGATGTCAGTCTCCGCAAGTTGAACTCAAACGAAATTCTTTTCCTCAGCCGTTGGTGGATTCCTGTAGTTCGTTCGATTATCGAAATCAACGGCGGCAAGGCCGATGTCCGCACGCTCGTCAAGCAAATCACGCCGGCCATATCCGAAGAGCAAGTCAAAGAAGCAATTCGCGTCTTAAAAGAACTCAAGATGATTACGCCTTTAGCCTCTGAGCGTTATGCCGTCACGACTGTCAATTTTACATCTGCCGGGGCTACCAAAATTACCGCCATTCGCAGTTACCAAAACCAGTTGCTGACGCTTGCACAAAACGCACTCGTCAATATTTCACCAAATGAACGCAACATTTCTTCAATCCTTGCCTGCGTCGATGACGAATGCTTCGACGACCTCGTTGAAATGACACAAGAATTTCGCAGACAAGTTCAAAAGCGCGTTGCCGAAGTTTCAGAACCCAAGAAAGTAATGCAATTTATTTTTTCACTTTATCCTGTCGCTGACATCTCGGACAAAGAAATATCTAAAGAAAACGCGAGGGACGTATGAAAAGAATTTTAACATTTCTGTCGAGCGTTTTATTGATTTCGTGTTCTTCGGACAAAGAAATTGCAGGTGCAAGTACCGTTGAAACGGAAAACGCATGCATCATCAATGTCGTCAACATTGATTCCAAGCCTGCGGCCAACGTTGTCGCAAGAATCCGTCCGCTTTGGCATGTGCAAGGAATAAACGATTCCGATTCGGCATCCTCGCATAACGGAACATTAGAAGTCACGACTGATTCGCTTGGCAATATCGCGATGGATTCTGTAAATTTTGAAACGGGTTATATCGAAATCATGGACGGAAACGCAGGCATATTCAAAGCAATAGCATTGAACAGTTTAAAAAAGAACAAATTAACTACTATGCAAATGGAAACGCTCGGTTCCGTGATGGGCATAGCAGAACTGCCCGAAAATGCCGATTACGCATGGGTACAAGTTTACGGCACAGATAAACTTGTCAAAACGAACAAGAATGGCGAATTCAAACTAGACTCGCTCCCTCCCGCAAGCTACCAAATTCGAGCTATAATTTCCAACGAGCAGGCGGCCATCGGCGAAGGTTCCGCAGATGTTTTAGCAGGCTTGTTACTCGACATGCATACGCTCGAAAAGCCGACGCTTGAAAACGAACAGCTAGAGCAATGGCCGCACTCTCGCGTTATCCCTCTTGACTCCGCAATTTCTAATTGGATGCAGCCAGTCGCAGAATCCACCGTTGTTTTTGTGCGGCTGAACGCAGACAATTTCAACTTTAGCGAAACCATGAAAAACGGGAACGATATCCGCATCACCGACCAAAGCGGAAACCGCCTCGATTTCAAAAAGGCATTCTGGAGCGATTCACTAAAGCAAGCGGAACTGCAAATTCGCATCAACGGCACATCAAATGTCGAAAATATCGTCATGTACTGGGGCAAATCAGCCGCTCTCGATGCCAGCACCGCCGCACTTTGCTATGCCAAACCTAGCGACACTCCCACCGCAAATTGCAATGACGTTTGGACAGGACTTTCGGATTCGCTCATAGCTGCACTCCACTCCGTCAAGCTCATCGACTTCGAAAAACAAAAACTTATCACCGCATTCAATTACAGCGACGGCACTCGCGACTGGTACTTCAATCCGCAGGATACCAACGTAACGACAACGCCTTCCCGCGAAAACGTCCAGGACGCATTCGAATTCAACGACGAACGCCAAAGCTACGTATTCCACTGGAAAAGTACGTCCAAGAAAAAAGGCAAATGGTCGATGATTGGAGTACGCATCAACCAAATTCCATCAAGCCTCGAAAGCATTGACTCCATCGCATTTTACGCCAAAGGCAAGGGCGAACTCGGTTTCGCGATTGAAGTTCTCGATGAACCGACCGGCAAAACGAAATACGTCGATTATCTCGATTCTAGTTGGAAACGCTTCAGCTTCACCCCCGACGACTTTGTCGAAGGAGACGGCGAATTCGGGAACATGGGTTGGGATTTCGTAAAAGCCCGAGTCACGACATTCTCCATCTGGATTGTCGATGATAGCGAAATGTGGATTGATGACGTTATCTTGTACGGAGTCAACCGGGATAATTTTAATTAATGGTGATTAGTGGTTGGTGGTTAGTGGTTAGGATTTAAATTTAGTAGGCAGTGGCTAGTGATTAGTGGTTAGGGATGTAATAAAAACGTTCCGACGCCACATCCTGTTTACTAACCACTGTTTACTAACCACTAATTGCTACATCAAACTTCTTTTTCGTTTTTTGCTAGGAAAGCCAAAAGCACAAAGCTTCCGATAACCACGCCAATCAGCGGAAAGTCCGAAAGCTCACGCAGTCCCATTTTCAAAAGACGCACCAGCTGAGAACTAGCAAACGCATAGCCCACGCTGCACAGCACAACGAACAAAGCGAAGCGCACCACGAACGGCAGACTTTTGGTAATCCGCTTGAAATAGTTGTTGATATAGGAACCGTAAAGAATGAGAAGCGTCGCAACTAGCCCCACAGAAATAGAAGTCAAGTGGACCCTCAAAAAACTCGCAAATTGATGAATGTAAGGTAGCATATTACAACGTTTTCCTATTCTCTATCGCCATTCCGGCCTTTCACTACTGTCATCCCGGCCTCTTCTCTACTGTCATCCCGGCCTCCGTGCCGGGATCGGCTTTCACGTTTAACAATCCATCCAACTGCATTTCCACACGCAATCGGTCACCGTCATTTGCCAATGTCCGAATTCGCACGCCGGGGAACAATTCTGGAGCACAAGCACCACGTTGATTTTCAATGCGGCGTTTAGCATCGCTTTCAGCAAGGCCGCGATTCACCAAACGCTCCAAACGAACAGTTTCAGGAGCATCGACAATCCAAATTTCATCGAGCATTTTCACTAGCGAGGGTGCTCGCGAAAAAAGAGCCGCCTCTACAAACCGGCAACGGTCCGCATCATTTTCAGCGTTCGCATCACGCGTCGCATTCTCTGCATCCGCTTTAAAAAATTCTTCCACAGCACGCGTCAAGTACGGATAAACTATCTGTTCCAACTTTACACGAACATTATCATCCGCAAAAATCTTATCGGCAATCATCGCGCTGTTTATACCCGTCGGAGTCAAGCAAGATTCGCCAAAGAACAAAGCCATTTCCGCACGCAATTCCGTTGAATCACGATAAAGCTCATGAACCTTGCAGTCCGCATCAAGCACTTGGAAACCTTGTCCACGCAGCAAATCCCCAACAAAGGACTTGCCAGCACCTATCGAACCTGTAATTCCAATTTTCCGCATAACGCCCCTAAATTCCGCGAGCAATCAAAAGCCTAACGACCCAGCGAAATCAGGCACAACCCAACGACCACGCCCAACATCGCAAAGAATTTCGTTTTGCTCTTGCGTTCCTTGAATATAAGAATTCCCGCCAAGAAGCTGATGAACACACTCGAACGACGCAACACCGTAATCACGGAAATCAACGCATCCGAATCGCTCACCGCTAAAAAATAGCAACGATCCGCAATAATTAAAAGTGCCGCCACCGCCAAGAACGACCAGCGGAACTGGAATCGAATCGTGTTCTTGCGTGTCGGGTACCACGTGAACATCGTCGTCAAGAACTGCACCACGCACATGTAAATACTGAACCAAACCTGCACCGTCAACGGCTCGAAATTCATCCGCTGTAGAATTAACTTATCGTAAATTCCGCTGCACGCGGCAAGAATCGTCCCGAGGAGCATCGCCACCACCCAGCTGTTGCTGAAGAAATGTCCCATCTCTTTACGGCCCGCCAAAGAAAGCCCGATGTACGAACAAACACAAACCGCAATGCCAGCCCACTGCATCACATGCGGACGTTCACCCAAGAACCCCACCGCAATCATGATTGTAAATAAAGGAGCAAGAGCACGGATCGTCGTAGAAATGCTGAGCGGCATGTGGGCAATCGCACTGTACGTAAAAAGCCAGCTCGCACCGACAATCACCGATTTGCCCATCAAAAAGAAATGGTCATGCAAAGTAAGCGGTTCGCAATGCCCCGTCAAAAGTACCGGCAGCATCAACAACGCATAAAAAACACTGCAAAGTAACAGAACCGGTCGAACAGCGTTATCCTGAACCGATTTTTTCTTCGCCAAATCATAAAAGCCTAAAAAAACAGCCGAGGCAAAAGCCAATAATAACCATGACATAGCGCGCCAAATTTAAAAATTGCAAGCCAAACTTTAAAGGTTTTTCTAATTATTTAAACATAAAACAACCCACAAGGAGAAATAAAATGGGAATCAAAACAAAAGCAGCTTCACTTATTGAAGAATTCAAGGCGTTCGCCTTCAAAGGCAACATCGTCGATATGGCCATCGGTATCATCATCGGTGCCGCATTCGGAAAAATCGTCAATTCGTTCGTCAACGATGTCGTGATGCCGGTTGTCACAGCCCTCATCGCCAAGTGCGGCGGTCAAAACGCAGGCGAAGGAGTCAAGACCCTCGTCTATACGACCTCCGAAGGCATCGCCATTCCTTACGGTACATTCATTGGCGAAGTGTTGAACTTCTTGATTGTCGCATTCGCCGTATTCCTCTTGATGAAAAAATTCCTCGGCTTCATGCAGAACATGCGCAAGAAAAAAGCCGAAGAAGAAGCAGCCGCTGCCGCAGCCCCGGCTGCTCCTCCTGAGCCCACCGCCGAAGAAAAACTCCTCACCGAAATTCGCGACCTCTTGAAGAATAAGTAAGTGGTCAGTGTTTAGTGGTTAGTGATTAGTGGTTAGTAAACAGGGATCGCCCTTTATCGTCATCCTGGAGGCGTCAGCCGATAGGATCCAATAAGGGGGGGGGAAGTCTCCCCCTGATTTCAGTTTCGCCAAGCCAACGCATATAACAAGGTTGGTGAGCTTGTCGAACCATCCATCACCCTCTCTAACGGGGAGGTCCCCGTAACGCCCCCGATGCAAAAAACGCGCAATCCAATTGCGCGTTTTTTCTATTGTCATCCCGGCCCTAGTGCCGGGATCGGCTTCTAGAAAAGCAACCTTCCTACTTCCTACTTCCTACTTCTAACTGAATCTCCACATCCGCTTTGAACGGCAAATCTTCCGCTTGCGGAGTCGCTATTACCACCTGGCACTGCTTTTCACGAATAAGCGAAGCGACAGCATCACGGCGGTTCACGTCGAGTTCCGCAAAAATATCGTCCAATAACAAAATCGGTTTCGTCAAGTAGCGCGAAGCCACATCCACAGCGGCAAAACGCATGGCGACCGCAGCCGAGCGGCACTGCCCCTGCGACCCGACAGAACGCATCTCGTAGCCCGAAGCACAAAGCGCCAAATCGTCACGGTGCGGCCCCGCCATCGTCATTCCCTGCAAACGTTCCACGAATTCCAAGTCCGCAAGTTTTCGAGCATACGCATTCCGCAACATTTCTTCGCTCACTATGTCTGCGGCATTTTCCGAAGATTCCACGATGCATTCCGAGCATTCGCCACCCGCGTTGTTTCCGACAATATTACGAGCAACGTAATCAGATTCCGCACAAGCTGCACCCGGCGCATTTTCAATAACATTTTCCACCGAGTTTCCTGCGGCAGTCCCTGCAGCAACATAAGCAGCCCCGGCAGTATTTTCCGCAGCCATTTTTGCACAACATTCACTCTCCGCAACAACCCTGCCTGCCGCCATCAGCGAACCTACATTTGCAGGAATTTCATCCATCATTTCGTCTGGCATTGATTCCGCGGCATCGAGAGCATCTAACGACTTGAGTATCGAACTCTTGTACGCACAAGTGATTTCATCCACGCCGCTCGAAAGCTTACGGTAATACCGCGTAATAATTTCGGAAACCTCTTTTGAAAGCGAAATGCGTGCCGCCCACAGCTTTGCACCCAGCTCAATCAATTGCTGCGTCAAAACGCGATACAAGTCTTCGCCGCCGACCGCCGAACCATTCTGCTTGAATTCCTTCAGCCATTTATTACGTTGTTGCAACACACGTTTGTACCGCCGTAACACCAACGCATTCGCCGAAGATCTGTAACATAAAATTTCATCAAGCCAATGCCTGCGAACCTCCGGTCCGCCACGCAATAGTTCAATATCCGAAGGCTGCATAATCACCGCCGGACACGTTCCGAAAAACAACGTCGGCGATTTTAGCGTTTCACCGTTTTCGCGGACCTCGTTCCCACGTGAATGCACACGGAGTGCCCGCATTCGCGAACGCCCGTCGTCTTCAAATTCACCGCGTAAAATCAGCTCGTTCTGCTTCCACGTAATGAGTTCCCGCAAATCGCGCGACCGAAACGAGAACCCCTGTGCCAGCAAATGAATCGACTCCAGAATGGTCGTCTTTCCGCAACCGTTCGGGCCGCAAATAACATTTATGCCCGCATCGAAGTTGCAGTCCATGGACTCTAGGCTGCGAACCTTCGAAATGAACACCTTCGAAATCAAGGAATGTATCCCCGCAAGCCAAGGGTAAACGGAGACCAGAGTCCTGCACTCGTTTCGTAAAGGAATGCGTAATTCACTTCCAACGGGAATTTCTTGCGGCCTACTTGGATTTCGAACTTGTAACCGGCGCCAAGCATCCAGTTCAAATCGTCCATGCCTACACGGAGCGTCGCATTCGGAACAATTTCGCATTCAAAACCGACGCGACCCGTCCAAACGTGGAGCTGCGGGTCAAATGCCAAAAGCGTATCGGCCACTTGATAATCCAGCGCTTCCATCCAAGCATAAACGGGCTTGCCCATGATTTTTGAACGGTAGCCAAGGCCAATCTGCAACACCTTCGGACGAACACCTTCCGTCGAAGCGAGCGAGTTGTCCTTGCTCGGGTTTTTCGTCCATTTTGCAGACAAGTTTTTGCTAAAGCTCAAGTTGCGAATGACGACAGAAGAAGACCATTTTGCATTCCATTGGCGTAACCAGCTCAAGTTGATTGTCACCGGGCTGCGGAAGGAATCTTCCATTTCAATGCCTTCGAAATACTGCGCTACATCCAAATTATCGTAGCTCATCGAAAGTGAAATACCGAATGCATCTTGACGTGTCGCCCTATAGGCAAAGCCTAGATAGAACATCGAGAAAAACGGCTTTGCCGTTCCCATCGTTTCGTCGTCATCGTCAATAACTTTGAAGTCCCTATCGCCACGATAGAGCATAGCAAAACCGACACCCATGCGCTTGCCGACTTTGCCTTCTATACCGAAAGCCCCGCCCAAACGGTCCAAGTCTCGCCTTTCGATGTTCAACGTAATTCCCAGATTTTCGCGGAAACCGAGTATAGCCGGATTCCAAAAAGCACCCGGCATCGAAGCCGTATCCGCAGTACCTGTATTGCCGCGGCCCAGTTCGCGGACACCGCCGCTCATACGTTCAACAAAACCGTCAAATCCACCAAGTTCGGATTTCTTCGTAAAAGGACCAGCAAAAGCAGAACTGACAAGCGAACAAACCGCCAAAGCAGTAACAACAAGATTTTTAAAATTCATCATCTGAAGTTACCTCCAAGCGTCATTGCCTTGCCCCAGCCGATATGACCATGATTGTCCTTCACCCTGATATAATAAACGCCCATCGTGCAATCCTTGCCGTGGTCGTCGCGGCCGTCCCAATAATCTTCTTTCGGATTTGAGCTTCGCGAAGCATCCGCATTGCGAACTGCATCTTTTACAATCGTACGCACCTTGCGCATATCGTAACTGAACACTTCAATCGTAATCTTAGATTCTTTGCCAAGTTTATACGAAACTAAAGCTTCGTCTCCCGGAGTAATCACAGAAGGCACCATGCGAATCGATCCCAAATTGTTGCTGAGTTTTGCTCGGTTCAGCACAACGCTCCAGGTCGCCCCGGAATCTGCCGACACAGAAACGCCGTTACCATAAGTGGCAAGAGCAAGCCCCATCCGGTTCTTCGAAAGCGGGAACGCGCACATCGACGTGATAATTGACTTGCGGTCGGTAGCGCCAGTTTCATAGCCATAAAGCCATTGGAGCTTTCCGTCCTCGTCTTTTTCCCAAGCTTTAGCACCAAGCGAATCGAGCTTGAGGTAACCGCTAATCGAACCTCCGACAGCACGCACCAACACAAACGCCGTCTTGTCGATAAAAGCGACATCACCTACTGTGTAATCCGATTCGTCATAGATGTCCTTCTTTTGGACTTTGCCCGCAGTGTCTAAGAAATCGACTTTTGAAAAATCCTTGGCCTTTTCACCGTAGATGCGCCAAAGCCCGCCAACAACATCGTCGTTTTTCTTGTACGCAGTTTCCGCAATAATCTGAAGCGGAGAACCGCCCATCCAAAGTCCCGTCACGCGAAAATCTTTTAGCTTTGCTGAAAAATTTTTGAGTCCGTCTTTTGACTTTATCCAAATACCTTGCGCAGTCGCAAGCCACAAATCGCCCGTTTCCGGATGCAACCGGACATCAAATATTTCAGGATTGTTTTTCAAATCCAGTTCCGCATTATCCTTGAGTCTTTCTAGCTGTTTTGTTTTCAGATTTAAAATAAACGTTGTGTCAGCGCTTTTCTTTCCAGACACATCATGGACCATGACTCCTAAAGCACCACGAGCAATCCAAAGGCGTTTTGCAGTAGAATCATAAGCAAAACCACTTGTCGCATATTGCATCGGCTTTTCCAAATCATCTGCGGCCGACGGAACATCTACCGGATTTTCAACAACATATTTCAAATCGCGTATAGTATAATACCCTGCCGGACGTAAATAACGGTCATCTTTATCCATCGCGAACATCGGAAGCACAAGTCCGAACTTCGCCCCCGTATAAACAGCGGGGATACGTCTCCGTTCAGCAAGATCGTCTTCAAAAATTCCATCTTGAACCGCAGTCAACGTATCCGTTTCGACTTGAGCTTGCGCAGTCGATTCCGTCACCACAGAACCTTTATCCGTAACATTAAAGTTCAATAACGTCACACCGCTATAGCTTCCATCTCGTGAAAAAGACCATAGTGTTCCATTTTGCCCAGCCGGGGCAACGGCAAACACATAGTTACTAAACAATGTTTCACCAGCGAAAGCGTTTCCGCACAAAGCCGTCCCTGCAAGAAAACTCGCCGACAAAGCAAGCGACTTTAACGATCCAAACGTTTTCATCATGCTAAGTTTCACAAATTACCTCATATCGATTTCATCGACGCCCGCAACAGGCTTGTACTTGAATTCGTCGTTAGAAACGTTTTTGACGACCTTCAAATCCACGATATTATACCAAGAGACATTCCCTGCCGGGTCTTCCGTCATCAGTCGCACCGGGGAAAAATCCTTTTGCGAAAGCCAAACTTCCATCTTGGTGAACTGGCCTGCATACTTCGACGGATCGAGTTTCAGCGTCCATAATTTCTGTTTCGAAAGTTCCGCTTCGCCCATTTCAAGAGCCTTGCAGTTCAGATACTTGAACAAAAGCTCCGATGGGTGCAGCGAACTTGACAAGTCCTCAACCGCCTTGATAAGCACCTGCTTCTGTTCCACGTTCCACTGCCAAAGGCTCTCGCCATCGCTATAAAACTTGATGCCCGACAAGTCCAGCTTGAACTTGTCCCCTTCGGTAACGATCAGGCTTCCTGACTGAGTCCTGATTTCCGGGGAATCCGCCTGAAACACCTGGGCCTTGAAATTTAGGCTCCAGGCCTTGCCCGACTTGAACCACGCCTTGGACTTGTCCAAAACCTGCTCCGCCGTCAAAGCAAAAACACCTTGCGCGACCGCAAACGATAAAAAAAGAATGATACGAGAGGTAAATTTCATATCCACCTTATATAGATTGTATTCCAAATTTACAAAACTGAATCACTCAAAGTAAAGCATGTTCCTATTTTTGAGCTACTAGGCTCAAAACATTGGTTTCTCGACAAAGATATTTCTATCTTTTGCACGTAAAAATCAAATAAATCTTTTTTGGAAGGATTGTATGCGTAAATTTATTTTGCCGATTGCCCTTGCCGCTACCGGTTTTGCTATGGCCGCCGACATTGAAATCCATGGCGATGTCAACTTTGACTATGGTAGCTATTTTGACAAGGATTTTGACCCCACCAATGCCGCAAGCCAGGATATCGAACTATCTGCCACGGCAAACCTCGACGAAAATGTTTCCGTCACCGTATATACAAACACTACAAGTAACGTGACGAACTCAGACAAGGCCGCCGAAATCCGCCATGGTCTTGCTCGTTCGACGGCAATCAATAGTGCAAATGACCGCTACACGGCTTTCAATTTCGATGGTGTGGAACTCCGCTGGAAACCGTACCAGGACGTAAGCTTCGTATTCGGTGACTTGACCTACAGCGCCGGTGCTTTCAACTACTATTTCTGGCGCAACCCCAAGAATTATGCGGTCATCTCCCGTAACCAGACCGTCCGCGGTATCGGCGTGGAACTTGGCAACAGCAAGTTCGGCGAAGGCAAGTTCTACATCGGCGCATCGGAGAACTCCAAAAGCTCCATCGAAGCATTTGCCAGCTACGGCATCAAGCTTTTGAACCGTCCGGATGAACATTTGACCGTCACTCCGAGCTTGGACTGGGCGTTCGGCTCTGAGCTTGGCCGCAGCTATGGCTATACATTCGGTACCGAACTCGACTACTCCAAGAGCCTCGAAGTCTTGAACTACAGCGTTTATGCAGTTTACGGCCTGCACCCGTACAAGGGCCATGGTGTTCATTCCTTCCTCGTCGAACCGAGCATGAACTATGACATATTCAACTTGGGATTCAGCTATTTCTACGCCATCGTCAACAAGAACGATGGGCCGGCTTCCGAGCAGATTTTCACGGATGACCAAATGCTTTTCGCTGTGGAACCGAGCTTCAACATCACCAAAAAATTCAGTTTGGGCGTAAGCTTCGAATACCACGATCCGGACTCCGAGGTTAGCAAAGACGAATTCGAATTCCTCGGCATGAACTTCTATGTCTATCCGACCCTCAACACGAATCTCGTCTTCTGGTTCGGCTACAACTTCAGCGATGACAAGAACCCGGTTGTCGGCAAGACGAAGTTCGCCCTCGGCATGAGCGCCCACGCGGAATTCTAGTTAGAAATTAGTAGACAGTAGGAAGTAGACGGTAGACAGTTTATCGTAATAGTAATTGTACGATTGTCACTACGGAATATCCTTTTAGCAAAGCGCCCCGGAACAGTATTTCTGGGGGCTTTTTTGTAGCCAAGTTAATCATCTTGAGCAAAACAACTTACCCCGCACCTCATACCCCAAAGCACCCGCAAGGGTGCGTGCTCATGCCTACCTAATCCCTAACACCTAAACCCTAACACCTATAAAAAACAAAAGAACCCGCCGCGCGTTACGCAGCGAGTCCTAAAACAGTCTTTAAATCTGTTTCGAATTAGTGGCCGAGGAACTTCTTGCCTTCGCCGAAATTATCCTTGTAATGGATGTAATCCGGAACAAAGCCTGCCGGGAAGGAGAAGCTGATATTCACAGAGCACTGGAATTCGTTCATCAACTTGCCCTTGCCCTTGAACTTCTTCTGCTTCTTTTCAATCTTTTCGTCGCCCTTCTTGCCCACGAGAACTTCGGCTTCGCACCAACCCGTGTCACCCTTGGCAGAGACTTCCTTGCCATCGGTAGAGACGAGCTTGATGAGGGACGGATCGAGTTCCGTGTTGTTACCCGTCGTAGCCCAGAACTGGAGTTCGCCAGAGAGGGAGGTCTTGGTCATCTTGATGGTCGGCATGGCCATCACGTAGCCCCACTTGTCAACTTTGTGCTTGCCGCTCAAATCCGGGATGTTTTCACCGAAGATGAGGAAGTAACCGCGAGTCGTCTTGCGGCTCTTGTTCAATGCGGCCTGGATATCAGGGTTGGTCGGAGCCATGGCTGCCATGCGGAGCAGCAAGTATTCGCTCACGACCGGATCGTCTTCGGAAGTGGCTTCTTGCAAGTTGCGTGCTACATAGAGCTTTTCGGTTTCGGTACGGATGTTCTTCACATCGGATTCTGCAACGTGGCGGCTCTTTGCGACAGATTCGGCAGAGTCGATCTTTGCAAACGCATTGATAATGGTTGCGAAATCAACGCCTTCCTGAGCGGCCTGGCGCTTACCGATTTCTGCAAGCGTCTTTACATATTCTTCAATAGTGGCGTTTTCCTTCACCTGCGGAATATTGACAGCAGCTTTTTCGAAATAGTTGTTGATGAGGTCGCTACTCAAGTCCTTCTTGGATTCAGCTTCACCCGCACGCACAAGCGCAAGTGTGAAATTGTCAAAGAATTCTTCGGACATTTTGCCCTTCTTCTTTGCTTCAAGATAAGAATTGATGGCGTTACGGAAACGGCCTTCCTTGAGGTGTTCGTCACCGCGTTTTTCGTTAGTACCCTTACAGCCGGTAAGCGAAATCGCCACAGCGGCTGCCAAAGCAGCAATGAAAATCTTCTTCATTTTGTATCCTTCAGATGAAGTTATGTTAAAAAACGTTGAAAAGGACTCTTTATCACGTTAAAAAATAAAATATACCCTTTCAGTTGAAATTTAAATAAATAAATTTATACATACCTATTTTTATAGGTAAATTTTTTTTTGAAGTGGTAAAAAATCAATGAATATACTCGTCGTAACTCCAGAAGCGGGGAACTGGAAGACACCTAGTCCACTTGCAACTGCAGTAAACTGCATGACACAGGCATTTGCCGATGCCGGGTCTCAAGTTGTAACTTGTTCGCCCTTTTACAAGGACCATATAGTTGATTCCGACAAGTATCATTGCGTTTTTAAAGGCGTCGAAGCCTTGCAGAACATGCCTTTCGAGGTTTGGCGTTCCGATGACGACCCTCTCCACACCTATATATATAATGAGGAATATTTCGGGCGTCCCTATGTTTATGGCCCGCCGCACTCGCCGCCATACAACGACAACCACCTGAGATTTGCGATGTTCGCCTCGGCTGTCCTCACGTACAGCGCCCAAAGCGGCATCCAGTTCCAAGCGATACTTGGACATGAATGGGGCGGCGCCCTTGTCGGAGCGCTTTGCCATACCGTCTATCAAAAACAGTTCAACAGCATCCCGTTTTTTTTCAACGTCCATAACATCACTTACGACTTCCATGTGCATCCAAGCGAAATCGAAAAAATCGGTCTTCCGCCCAAGGATTTCAACATGGACGGTTACGAATTCTGGGGCAAGGTAAGCCTCCTCAAAGCAGGAATCCTGTACGCGAATAAGGTGCTGTTCCCATCGTCGGGCTACCGCGACGCGATGCTCAACACGAACCTCCCCGGCGGCCTCAGCGGGTTTTTGAATCGCAATAGCGAAAAGCTCCTCGGCATCCAGTTCGGCGTGAATTACAAATTCTGGGACTTCAACGACGAAGCAAAGCTCCCTATCAAAGAAGCGAAGCGTGCTGCGAAGGCGAGCCTCGGGCGCCAGTTCGACATGGATCTTTCGCACAAGCTTATCATCTACAGCCACATGGACATGGAATCGGGCAACACGTCCGAGACGCTTGCAACCATCCTTTCGGACATCGCGAAGCAGAACTCGCTCATCATCGTAGGCATTTCTCCAGAGCACCCCGAATGGAACTATTACCAAGACGTGTCGCAACAGTACGGCAACTTCGTCCGCATCCTCCAGTTCGACTCCGAAGAAGCGAACAACAGAGACAAACTCCGCGACACGCTTGCGGCGTCGGACATTCTATTCGCGGCGAACCTACAGGAGCCGTCCGCCTCGATTATCCTCAAGGCGATGGCCACAGGCACGCTTCCGCTCACTGGTCGTAACGTCGGTATCGCAAGCATGCTCACGGACTACACCCTCGAGACCGCCGGCGAAGCGAACGCATTCCTCGTCGATGACGCGAACGCACCGCACCAGATGTTGCGCCGCATCAAGGATGCGATTAACGTCTATAACACGGAAGTCGCCGATTGGGACAAATGCGTCGTGAACGCATATAGTGGGTTCCATTACGAATGGGCTAAAACAATTTCAAAATATTTACTAATTTTGGGCGAGCTGGGGCTTTAGCTCAATCGGTTAGAGCGTCGGACTCATAACCCGTTGGTTCCCGGTTCAAGTCCGGGAGGCCCCACGAAGGCCCCGATTCCGCAAGGATTCGGGGCTTTTTTTGCATCCAAAATAATTCAGTTCAAAATAATCAGCGGAACCCATCTAAAGTAAAAAGACAAGACAAAGTCTGATTGTTCCAAAAAAAGTTTGAATAAGCGAACGACGAAAGGGAAGCCTTGGTCCGATTAATTTTTTCACGCCGTACCCCTCCTTGAGCGCCTTCTCTTTGTGTTTCGAAAAAAAATCCACAACCATTTTTGGGCCAAACCGGGCACTCTGCATAGACATCATCTTGCAACAAGGATTAAAGTTTTCCGAATCAGGTTGCATCAGTCGCGTGGACAACGAAAACTCGCGTATCAAAAAAATGGGGCTGCAACAGGAACTGTAGCCTTCGGGGATGACTGCAATCACGAAAAACATGGACAAATACCGATTTTTGAGGCGAAATTTCGTAAAATTTATTTCATACCCTAGTTTTCATTCTTAAATATTTTATTTTTACAAAAGTACATGCAAAAAACATATTTTTCTATTACAGGATTCGAGTAAATCCAAGGCATACTATGAAAAAGCAGGGTTTTACAATTATCGAACTGATGGTCGTTGTAGTAATCATGGGGGTTCTAGCAGCAATTGCTGTCCCGAAACTTTTTGGCATGATAGACAAAGCCAAAGCCTCCGAACTCAGTTTTTCGGCAGGGACCTACACAAAATTGCAAGAGACTTACATCTACGAGCAACATAAAGGTGGAGACTGGCAAGCTATCGGATACAAATCTCCAGCAGGGAACGCATCCGGAATTGCAAACACCACGACCTTCGCATACGACGCCGCTCAAAACACCTACAACTGGACAGCCGTATCGCTTGTCAGTTTGAATAAGTGCCCCTCAGGCAAAAAATGGTTCGTCAACTACGCCATAGAAAACAGCGGCAACCACGTCAAATTCTGGGCATCTGCTGAAGACATCACAAATTGCCTTACAGCGCTGACCCCGAACTTCAATAAACTGAGCAATACGACAACTCCTATCACATCTCCCGGTAATTAGAAAGTTTTTAGAGCAATGTTTTTTGACGCCCCGGTTCGCATAAGTACCGGGGCTTTTTGCTAGATTTTGGCTTATGACTATCCTTGAAAAAATTGCCCTAGCACTCCCCGCAGTTGAATCCCCCGCACGTTACATGGGCGGCGAAGCGAACAGCGTCATCAAAGACCACAGCAAAATGCTGGCGCGTATGGCGTTCGTGTTCCCGGACACCTACGAAATCGGCATGAGTAACAACGGGCTGCGCATTCTGTACCACGTACTGAATCGCGAACCGGACCTGCTATGCGAAGTGGCTTTCGCCCCATGGGACGACATGGCCCGCGAAATGAAAAAATACGATATTCCGCTTTATACTCACGCAAGCTATACGGCAGTCAAGGATTTCGAGGTGGTGGGGCTTACGCTCCAGACAGAACTGAACTTTACGAACGTCCCTTACGTGCTCGAACTCGCCGGAATTCCTGCGTGGCAAAAGGACCGTGCTGAAAGCGACCCGATTATCGTTTCGGGTGGGCCAGCGATGGGCAATCCCGAACCTGTGGCAGATTTCTTTGACGCGTTCATGATTGGCGATGGTGAAAAGCTAATCGTTAAATTTGTACGTTGCGTGGGCGAAGGGCGGAAAGCGGGACTGCCCCGTACCGAGATTCTAAAAAATTTGTCCAAAATCGATGGCGTTTACGTTCCAAGCCTCTGCGATGTTGTCAAGAACGAATTTGGCGTCATCGTTCCAAAAGAACCCGCAAAAGGCTCCTACGAAAAAACGAATGGTGTTCGTCGGCAATTTATACCGTATCTCGATCCGAAAGACCATCCAATAAAAAACCTGATTGCAAATATGCAGCTTGTCCACAACCGCTTTAGCGTCGAAGTGATGCGCGGTTGCGCTCAAGGTTGCCGTTTCTGCCAAGCAGGCATTTGGTACAGGCCATGCCGCGAACTCAATCCGGACGATGTTTTGGACATTGCCAAAGCAGGTATTCAGGCGACAGGCGAACGCGAACTGGGCCTTTTGTCGCTTTCTACCGCAGACTACAAGCCAGTCGAAGCGCTTACAGATTCTATCATCGACGACCCTTTTTACGATAACATAGATGTCAGCCTTCCGAGCATCCGCGTCAATAGCTTCGGACAAAGTCTCGCCGAAAAAGTGGCAGCACTCAAGGGAGGCCGCAGTGCGACGTTCGCTCCCGAAACAGGTTCCGAACGCATCCGCAAGATGATCAACAAGACCATCAGCGATCAGGACATGTACGATGCCGCCGAACACGCTTTCTCTAGCGGTTTCAATAAAATCAAGCTTTACACGATGATTGGGTTCCCGACCGAGAATTTAGAAGACATGCAAGCGTTCTGCGACCTCATTTTCAATCTCGTGAAGATTGGGCGTAAGTACAACCGCGGCATCCAAATTGCGGTGAGTATCGGCATTCTCATTCCGAAATCGTTTACGGGATTGCAGTGGGCTCCGTTTATGGACAAAGAAACAGCACTCGGTCACATCCGCTTTGTTCGTGAAAAATTCTACAAGCACCCGAACGTGAAAATCAACTGGGCCGCATGGGAAACGAGTTTCCTCGAAGCGGTCTATAGCCGTGGAGACAGAAGCCTCGGACCGGTCATCTACGCAGCTTACAAGAAAGGAATCATCTTCGAAAGCGACAGTTACCGCTTTGACTTCAATAAATGGCTCGAAGTCTGGGACGAATGCGGATACGACACAAGCTGGGTCTATCGCGAACGCGAGAAAGACGAAGTGTTCCCGTGGGACTTCATCCACGCAGGCACGTCCAAGCAGTACTTGCGCCGCGAGTGGGAAAAGGCATTCGATCCGACATCTGCACCGGTGCCGAACTGCAAATGGGGCGATTGCCAAAAGTGCGGCATCCCCGGTTTCGGGGATGAGATCGTCCTCGCGGACGATCCTGTGCGCCACAAGGCGCCCAGCCGCACACCCGAAGAAATCAAGAAGCTCGTCGCAGACCGCAGACCAAGCCAGAAAGTCCACTACAGCTACAAGATTACGTTCAAGAAATCCGGCATCAGCAGGTTCCTCCCGCACCACAACATGCTCTCGTTCTTTGAACGCACGTTCATTTGTGCAGGCATCCCCATCAAGTTCAGCGAAGGTTTCAGCCCGAAGCCCCGCATCGTGAACATGGGTGCGCTCCCGCTTGGGCTTGAAACGTACTGCGAAGTCATCAGCGTCGATTTACTCCAGCCGCTTGACATCTCTCCCGAAGGCAAGCCAAAGATTATCGCAAAGCTCAGCGCCCCGTTCCCGCGAGGCATGGAAATCGTCGATATCGAACCTCTGAAGGAAAAACTCTCGAAGCATTTCCCCAAAGCGATAGTTTATCGCCATACGCCCGAAAACATCCCCGCCGACCTCATGCAGAAGTTCGAACAAAAGCAGCTGCCAATCGTTACGAACCACCGCGGCCAGCAGATGGATTTGAACGAACAAGTTCTTGGAATTGATATCCAGAACGGCACGATGACCATCCGCGTGAAATGTAACAACCAAGGCACAACGCCAAGTCCGTTCGTCATCTTCGCAGGCCTCCTCGGTATTGAAATCGACCCTGCCAAACTCGATGAAGTTTCACGCCGCTTCCTCGTTGCAAAAGTCGCGATTGAGTGGTGAGATTAGACGAGAGAACGGGCTTCGCCCTACAGACGAGAGACGAAAGAAGAGACGTGAGGTGTGGGGTATATGAGAGTAGAAATTAGCATTGTCATCCTGGAGGGTTCGTAGAACCCGATAGGATCCATGCGGAAAATAATGGACTCTATCAGCACTACGTGCTTCCAGAGTGACAAATCTACAACCTTAATGCGACTGGAGCCTTCACGACATTCGTTGTTCAGGATGACGCATTCATAACATCATTATCAAAGCCGACTTGCCTTACAGACGAGAGACGCTCAAAAACACGCCACTCCAAACTCTGGAGCAACGAAAAATCCCCTCGACTAAATCGTTGGTGAAAGCAGCAGTTATTCTGCCGGAAGGATAATTTCGATGTGGTTCGTGCTGACGTTCAAAAAATGCGTACGGAACAAATCACGCTCGTTCCTGTCGCAAACGCGCACCTGGGTCACCGCGATAAAATCCTTGTTTTCACGGATATAGTCCGTCAAGCGTTCGTCACGTAACGTGTCGATTTCGCCTGTAATGACAAAATTATCTGTCCACATTTTAACTAGCATACCCAAAATATATAAATGTTATTCCAACTAAGATGATAAAAACTTTACTTTTTTACCCATAAAAGCATTTTAACGTATATTATTCATTAAATAATGACGTATAAAACGAGGTTTAGTATTATGGCACCGAAAAAAATCCACCCGGCACCGGGTCAGATGGCATACCACAATGCCGAATTCATGGAAAGCGATGCAGCACGTACCATTCGATTCCTTTCTGAATTTTTGCAGCCTGAACAGATTTTCAAGCAAGAAGAAATCAAGAATACCATTGTGTTCTTTGGTTCCGCTCGCACGCTCCCGCCGGACGAAATCAAGAAGCGTCGCAAGGGCTGCAAGAACAAGGCCGAACTGAAACGGTTAGACAGGCTTTCCAAAGTCGCCGAATCTTACGACTCCGCACGCGAACTCGCCTCCCGCCTCGGCAAGTGGATTAACAAGCAGCACCAAGGCTACGCCATCATGACGGGCGGCGGTCCGGGCATCATGGAAGCTGGAAATCGAGGCGCCACTGACGTGGGAACGCCTTCTATCGGGCTGAACATCAAGCTGCCGTTTGAACAACATTGCAACCCCTACTTGGACGATGCCCTCAACTTGCAGTTCCGCTATTTCTTTATTCGTAAATACTGGTTCTTGCGCATGGCTCGTGCATTGGTCATTTTCCCTGGCGGATTCGGAACGCTCGACGAGGCTTTCGAAATGCTCACGCTTATCCAGACCGACAAGTACGCCCAGCAGATGCCGGTCGTCATCTTCGACTCCAAGTTCTGGAAGACCGCCCTCAACTGGGACTTCTTTGCAGAAACAGGCATGATAAACCCCGAAGACCTCAAGCTCTTCAAGTTCTGCGACACCGTTGACGAAGCCTACGACTTCATCACGGATGCTCTCACGAAACAAAGCGAAGGACAGGTCACGTTTGCAAGAACCCATGTCGAAGAATTCGAAAGCAAGAAAAAATAAAATACAGCAATCCTGAACAAGACTATATGTCATGCCCGCCCCCGAGCGGGCTTTTTCTTGCGCACTGTCATGCCGGACTCCGTTCACTTTGACTACTTGCAGTTGACGCTTCGCGTCAGCAATTTCGGCTCAATCATAAAATCAAGCAAGCTTGATTTTGCGATACTCGCCTTGAATGCTATTTAGTGCTTAGTAGTCATGGTCCG
>JAEEGJ010011627.1_pt1 | contig 22231 bp, 21 predicted proteins | sample 8958761 | NCBI WGS metagenome assembly JAEEGJ01 (sample SAMN16246546, study PRJNA631951) | gut metagenome | biome: gut microbiome; feature: rumen; material: RS-attached | host: Bos | place: Iran: Karaj | collected 2018-10 | reverse complement strand
TCTGCAACATCAGGATAACTTTCCATATCCTCTCTGTAAGCAGGAATCATAAGAGTAAGTTCATCTCCGTTAACCTTTGGATCAAATGATAAATTCTTAAGAATTCTTACAATCTCATCTGTAGGTACTTCAATACCAAGTACTCTGTTAACCTTGGCAATGCTGACCTTCATTTCTCTAGGCTTTATTGAATTACCTGTATTAACATCAACATGAGTACAGGATACTTTACCACATTCAAGTTCTTCTACTAAATGAAGAGCTCTCTTCATTGCATTAAATGTTGAATATTCATCAACACCCTTTTCATACTTGGCAGAAGCATCTGTTCTCTTACCAAGTGCTCTGGATGTCTTTCTGATATTGTCTCTTGCGAACTTGGCAGACTCGAAAAGCACTTCTTTTGTTGTATCTCTGATTTCAGAATTAAGACCACCCATAACACCTGCAATTGCTACAGGCTTAACGCCATCGCAGATAACCAGGTTATTACTGTTTAGTTCATATTCCTGTTCATCAAGTGTAACGATTTTTTCCTTATCTTCGGCACGTCTGACTACAATCTTATTTCCTTCAATGTAGTCGCAGTCAAAAGCATGCATAGGCTGTCCCATTTCAAGAGAAACATAGTTTGTAATATCAACCATATTTGAAATAGGCATCTGACCAACCAAAGCAAGTCTTCTTTGCATCCAAAGTGGAGATTCCTTAATAACTACATCATGAACATAATGTCCGATATATCTTGGGCAGATATCCTGTGCCTTAACTTCAACTGTAAATCCATCTTTTGTTACACTGTCTTCATGATACTCAAGCGATGGAGCTTTATATTCCCTGTCAAGCACTGCTGCAACTTCCCTTGCAATACCTGTAATACACTGGCAGTCAGGTCTGTTGGCTGTAATTGATACATCAAAAATATAATCATCAAGACCTACAACCGGCTTAATATCACTACCAACTTCACAGTCATCAGATAATTCAAGTAAACCACAGTATGATGCACCAGGATACATACCATCCTGAACACCAATTTCCACACCTGAGCAGAGCATACCTTCGGAATCAATACCACGAAGTTTGCCCTTCTTAATCTTCATAACACCTTCTACAGTCTTATGATCTTTAGCTGTAGCATAAACGCTTGCGCCATCAAGAGCTACAGGGAATTTCTTACCTGCTGCAACATTATCTGCACCACAGCAGATCTGCAGGAGCTCCGGCTGACCAACATCTACTTTACATACATGAAGATGTGTATCAGGAATAGGCTCACATTCTTTTACTAAACCTACTACAACACCTGATATGTCTTTACCGATTTCAATTACTTCTTCTACTTCGAATCCGCAGGAGAAAAGTTTCTCTTCAAGAACCGAAGGTTCAATATCATTAATATCTACATATTCTTTTAACCAACTTAAAGGTACTAACATGTTTTTATCCTCTCATATCTATATCAGTATTTCGTTATTAACTATTAGTTGTCATCTATCTGCTTAAGAACATTTAAGTCTGATTCAAATAACAACTTGATGTTATTGATACCATACTTAAGCATTGCTGTTCTCTCTATACCTATACCAAAAGCAAGACCTGAATATTCTTCAGAATCAATGCCGCAATTCTCAAGTACTTTCTTATTAACGATACCTGCGCCAAGGATTTCTATCCAGCCTGTACCCTTGCAAAGTTTACATCCCTTACCGCCACACTCAAAGCAGCTTACATCAACTTCAACTGAAGGCTCTGTAAATGGGAAATATGAAGGGCGAAGTCTTGTTGTGGTATCTTCGCCATATATCTTCTTAACGAAATTATCAAGCATTCCCTTAAGGTCACAAAGTGTAATCTTTTTATCAACTACCAAACCTTCCATCTGAGTAAACATTGGTGAATGTGTTGCATCATCATCACTTCTGAAAACCTTACCAGGAGAAAGAATCTTGATAGGAGGTTTTGAATTCTCCATTACATGAATCTGACCTGATGAAGTCTGGGTTCTTAATAAGAACTCAGGTGATAAATAAAAGGTATCCTGCATATCACGTGCCGGATGATCGGCAGGTGTATTAAGTGCAGTAAAGTTATAATAATCGTTCTCGATTTCTGTTCCTTCGTAAATGGTGAATCCCATTCCTGCGAAAACATCGATAAGCTGATTTCTCATCTGAGTAATAGGATGAAGATTACCCTTCTCTTCTGCATCAGCATCGATAGTAACATCTATCTTTTCTCTTTGATATTTAAACTCTAATTCTTTTTCCTTCATCTTCTTATCAAGATCTTCGAAGACTTCGGTTGCCCATTTCTTAAGTTCGTTAACCTGCTTACCGAATTCTGCTCTGTCTTCTGCAGCAAGATTCTTCATCTCTTTCATGAGCTGACCAATCTCACCATTCTTGGAATCAAGGAACTGTTTTCTAAGTTCGAAAGCTGTTGCTCTTGATGTGGCTTTTTTCTCAATGCCAACCAAAATGCTTTGTCTGATTTGAGATAATTTCTCGTTCATAATTTTCTCCTTACTTTATAAAATAAAAAATCCCATCTAAGGACAATCCTTAAATGGGACGTTATTAACGCGGTACCACCCACATTCCGTTATAAAACGGCTCTCATTAGAATTTAACGCATATCTTACGAATGCTCCTACTAATAGTTCAAAGCATCAGCTCCAATGTGAAATTCGGTTTTACATTCATGCCCGGAGTTCTCACCTTTTTCTCCTTCTCTTTAAGCCCTGAATGCATCCTACTATGCATCTTCATCGCCTTTACATATCTTTATACATTTTAACAAATTAAAAGCATAAGTCAACCACAAAATGGCTATATTTACATATCTTTCTTTTTCTTTTCGTGCTCTTTCTTGGCTAATTTTATCTCTTCGCGAAGTTTCTTTTTCTCTTCTTTCATTCTGGCCTTGGCATGTCTTTTTTCAATAACCCTTAGAAGTTTCTCATTATCAAGTTTTCCTTCAGGTACAACATTCTCAATATATCTTGGAACCATTGCGTCCTTGTATGTTCCTCTTATATAAGCATCAAGGAATGCTCCAAGAAAGAAAAGATTGACATATACAAATATCCAGATCATAACAACGATGATGGTTGCAAGTGAGCCATACATACTGAATGACTGGAAATGAGTCAGGTAGAAGTTAAACAGATAGGAAAACAGTGACCATGTAATACCTGTAAAAAGCGCCCCTCTCCATGTCTTAAATGGATTCTTACCCTTGCCGTTATTAGGAATCCAGGTATAGAAAGGACAGAAGAAAACTGCTACGAATATCCACTCATAAAGGAATCTGAAACGGTATAAAAAGTGGAATATGTTAAATTCTGTAAAGATTACCCTGATGATATTCTCGTAGGCGATTTTACCTGCGAAACCTACTACAAAGAGGAATATGATTAGAATAATCAGGAAAAATGTATGCATTATGGCTTCGAGCCTTAATACAATAAAAGGCCTTGTTTCCTTAACACCATTAGCCGCATTAAGACCTCTTGTAATAGCCTGCATACCTTTTGCTGCTGACCAGAACAGAATGATAATGGATAAGGAAATGACCGTATTTGAAGTATTATATAACTGTGAAATGATATCTTCAGTGAAATACAAAAGAGTTGTCGGCATAAATCTTTGCATGAAATCCAGGATGTCACTCTGTGTAAGAGGCGTAAAAGGAATAAAAGCGATAATTAATGCCACAATCGGGATAATTGACAGGAAAATATAAAAAGACGCCGCAGCTGCATAACTTGCAGCTTCAGTATATTTATAAGCATAACCAATCTTAATGATATAGTTGTATGCTTTAATTATATAACTGTCGGCATCTCTTCTTTCGTTCATAATCATAATCCTATAAAAAAAGCAGCTTTCCCAAGCTGCATTTTTTACAATTTAGACCTTTTATGTTCCGCCTATATTTTGACGCCTAGCTTTCGCCAGGTGGGCAATCGCAACTTATCTTGCTGTCTTCCACTGAATGCTTGAGGCCTGACATCCAACAAGTATATAGAAATCCCTTAAAATATAATGTAGGTTCAAAATAAGTAGGCTCTTTGAACATATAAGGTTATATTTATTATAACATAGTTATGTAAATTTGCAACTAAATTAAACTAATTATTTTTAAGTTTCTGATTCTTTTTTCTTTTTATATTTTACCATTAATAAATAGACAATCGCTATACCCAGAATAGCTCCAAAAGAGTCTATATAAACATCTGATATCATTGATCCTCTTCCGGAAAAAAGCTGTATTGTTTCATCAATAAATCCGGTAAAAAATCCTATGAGCCAGCACAGATACCATTTGTAATTTTTCTTATCAATAAAGAGTAACATCCACTCTGCACCGATGACAAAATACTCAGTAACATGTGCAGCTTTCCTAATCAGGCTTTCAGGAATTTCAATAGGTTTTCCTTCCTGAACATTGGCTATGTTATTTATTACTTCTTCAAGAATTTCTTTAATTGTTCCACTCTCTTCCTGAGACTGTGGAATTGGAAGCATCGACTGTCCCCAGGCAAAGAAAGTTGAAATAATGATTAAAGCAATTATTATTTTAGTTTTCATATTAATTATTATTTACTGTAGCAAAAGCAATATTGGTAGCATGGTCAGCAACTCTTTCAAGACCAGCAACAATATCTGTGAATATCATACCTGCTTCAGGTGAGCATTCATTCTTGGTAAGTCTCTCAACATGTGCCTGCTGAACAGCTCTTTCCATAAGGTCTATCTTGTTCTCGTTCTCTTCTATTTCTGACATGTGTTCCTCATTCTTATGAGTAAACATTTCAATACATAAATAGAGATTCTTATTAACAAGGTCCATCATTTCCCTTAATTCTTCAAGAGCGGTTTTACTGAATTCCACATTATCTTCTTTTCTCATTTTGGCAGCTTCTGCAATATTGGTTGCATGGTCGCCGATTCTTTCAATATCTCCAACAACATGGAACAGACCACCGATGGACTGCATATCTTCAACAGGTACTGTGGACTGCGTAAGTTTAACAAGATAATTAACTATCTGATGATTCAGGAAATTAATATTCTTTTCAACTTCAAATACTTCATTCATTTCATCTTCATCAAGTGTAACCAAAACATTCATTGCTCTGTTAAGATTATCAGTTGCAAGATGTGCCATTCTTTCAAGTTCGTTGGTAACATCTACTACTGCAGTTGCAGGATTGAAGATTGTTTTCTGTCCAATGAACTGAAGCTGGAAGTTATCATTATATCCAACCTTGGTCTTATCATCACCAGGAATAACAAGGTAAGTTGCCTTAACAAGTAATGATGAGAACGGGAATAAAATAATAACCTGGAATATCTTTATAAGTGAATGGCTGTTAGCAACAAAACGTCCTGCATTCTGACCTGATATTGCAAGTATTCCTTCCACAACAGGTTCTTTAAAGAACATTAAAATTACAAATACTATTATTGTACCAACAAGGTTAAATAAGAAATGAATCATGGCTGCTCTCTTGGCATCCTTCATACCTGCAAGTGATGCTAAAAGCGCTGATGTACATGCACCCATGTTACAGCCAAGAATAATGAATAAACAAACAGGAAGATCAAGAAGTCCCTGCTGAGCCATCAAAAGAGAAATGCTGACTGTTACTGAGGAACTCTGAACTATACTTGTAAGGACAAGTCCTAAAAGTACTGCAAGGAACGGATTTGTCATTGATGAAAACAGTTCTGCAATATTAGGATTCTCCTTAATTCCTGCCATGGATGTGCTCATTAGTGAAAGGCCAAGGAATAAAACACCAAAGCCCAGAAGAATCTCACCAAATTTCTTAACGCCATCCTTTTTAACAAACATAACCATAATTACGCCTGCAAGTAAGAATAAAGGTGCAAACTTGGAAAGGTTAAAAGATACCAGCTGTGATGTAACTGTAGTACCGATATTGGCACCCATAATTACGCCTACCGCCTGATAAAGAGTCATTAAACCTGCATTAACAAATGATACCACCATTACGGTACATGCAGATGATGACTGAATAATTGCTGTGAAAATTATACCGACTATAAGGCCGGAAAATTTATTCTTAGTAAAAAATTCCAATATGGAACGAAGCTTGGCACCCGCCGATTTCTCAATGGCCTCGCTCATAAGTTTCATACCGAAAAGAAATAATCCCAATCCCCCACACATATTAAGTAAAATAGACCAATCCATGACATCTCCTTGTCAAATTATTTGTTATAATACTTTACTATGGCTTCCAAATCTTCATCTATAACCTGCTTAAGTTCAGCCGCTGAGCCAAACTTCTTTTCAGGTCTTCTGAATTCATCTATATAAAGGAGAACTTTCTCTCCATAAACTTCTTCATTAAACTCAAGAATAATGCTTTCGCTAACCGGCTTCTTTATGGCTCCAAATGTCGGTGCCACGCCAACGTTGGTAATTGCAGTATATTCTTTACCCTTAATAAGCGCCCTTGAATAATATACACCAAACTTTGGTACACATTTATTATCATCAAAGGCAATATTGATGGTGGCATATAATTCCTTATGCCCTATTCCCTTGCCTCTTTGAACCACACCTTCAATGGAATATTTTCTTCCAAGCATTTTAGCGCTCTTAATCATATCTCCATTTTTGATATAATTCTTTATGGCATTTGATGAAACTATCTGTCCATCAATTTCCTTCTTGGAAACGATGTGAATATCCAGACCTTTGTCCTTCCCATACATAGTCAGATATTTGTCATCGCCTTCTCTATTATAACCGAAGGATACGTCTTTTCCAACAACAACCGTATCTGCTCCGGTACCATTTATCACCTTATCAAGATAATCACCGGCCCCGATATTGGCAGTATTCTCATCAAACGGAACCACGAAAGCATAATCAAGACCAATGTTTTCAATTATCTCAAGGCTTTCATTTAGTGTATTAACTCTTGTTTTATCCGGAAAATCAAAGTAACTTTCAGGACCCGGGGCAAAAATCACCGCCCCTGCCTTTTTGTCACCCCTTAAAGACATCATCTTATTCATTATGGTCTGATGACCTAAATGCATGGCATCATACTTACCCCACGTAATGACTTTAAGGTCCTTTTCATCCAGATTAATATCATTTATATTGTTACATTTTTTTATAATCATATTACTTTATTTTAAGAAATCTGTATGGCTTTAGCATATTGCCTGTATATGAATATAATCCATAGAATTCATCATCCATATAAAGCCTGAACATTTCCGATTCATTAGCCCCATCAAAGCCGTCTACCCAGGATGTTTCAAGCTTATTGCCATTGTCGGCTAGGCTCCTTACATCTTTATGAATATAAAGGGCTTTATATTCCATAAAAGGCTTATCCATTGCCATTATTATGCTTTGTAAATCATTCTCTTTGGCTTTTTTCTCGATATCACTTATCTTAAGTGCATTATCAATATCAAAACCACAGGCCCTGACTCTTACCAAAGATTCCATTGCTCCATAGGTTCCAAGTTTTGAACCTATATCATCACAAAGAGACCTTATATATGTTCCCTTAGAGCAGTTAACTATGAATTCTGCACTTAGGGTTTCTTTATTCACATCAATATTTAAAATATCAATATTAAAAATATGAACTAATCTCGCCTTACGTTCTACTTCTATTCCCTGCCTTGCAAGGTCATAAAGTTTCTTTCCATCAACTTTAATTGCGGAATACATTGGAGGCACCTGTTCATAAGAACCGATAAAACCCATTATCGCATTCCTTACCACCTCTTCTGTCAAAGTGACATCTTTGGTATCAAGAAGTTTTCCATAAATATCCAGGGTATCATATTTTTTGCCAAATACCATTTTACACTTATATGCCTTATCGCTGTCGGGCATAATATCGCATAATCTGGTGGCTCTTCCTATGCATACCGGAAGTACGCCTTCGGCCATTGGATCCAGGGTTCCGGTGTGGCCGATTTTCTTAATATGGGTAATACCTCTAAGTATTGCCACTACATCAAATGAAGTATATTCTTTTTCCTTATAGACATTAATTATTCCGTCCATTTAATGTCCTTATTTATACTGCTAATAAGATTATCTATAATCTCTTCCTTGTTGCCTTTAAGATATAAACCAGCCGCCCTTACGTGACCGCCGCCACCAAACTCCGATGCCACTCTTGAAACATCAACTATACGGGATGAACGGAGGCTGATTTTGTAAGTTTCAGAATTAATCTGATACATAAAAATAGAACATTCTACTCCTTTAGTTGCCCTTAATGTACTAACAACGCCATCGAAATCATTATTGGTAACACCTAATTCCTTCATTGTGCTAAGGTCGATGGCAGATGCAATTACATTGCCCCCTAAGAACAGTTTGGAATGCATAAGGACATATGACAATGCCTTATACTGAAGGTAACTCTTTTCATAGAATGTTTCTTCTAAAATTTTATTGTGATCAAAATTATATCGCATTAATTTGGATGCGATAAGCATGGTATCACTGTTGGTATTTGTATAACGAAATACGCCTGTATCATGGGCAATTCCCATATATAAAAGCGCTGCGATATCATCATCCAAATACTCTTCTTCTATTAAATTGTAAACAAGCTCTGAAGCAGATGAAGCCTCAGGCACAATATAATTAACGTCTCCGCCACCGTCAGCGTTACTGATATGATGGTCGATATTAATGATTTTACCTGTATTTGATGCAAACTTGGATGCAGAACCGATTCTCTCTATGTTGGTATCAATGACAATCAAAATGTCGCACTTCTCCCCGGAGAAAGTCGAATCAATAAGATCAAGAGCCGGCACATAGTCAAAGCAGTCAGCCGGTTTATCAAGTACCACCTTTATATCTGATTCTGGCAATCTCTTCTTAAGATATAAACAGGCAGCCAAACATGAGCCTATACAGTCTCCGTCCGGCTTTATATGACCTGTTATTATAATACTTTTAGCACCTAAACATTCATTATACAGATTAATCACTGTTTTCTCCATTATCCTTATGCGCTTTAGCATCTTCTGATGCAACCTTATCTATAAGATTGGACATATACATACCATATTCCATGGAATCATCATAGATAAATGTCAGTTCCGGTGTGTTGCGAAGATTAATTCTCTTTGCAAGCTGTGATCTGATAAAACCTGAAGCCTTCTTAAGTCCTGCAAGAGTATCGTCTTTGGATGATTCATCACCAAATACACTTATATATACTTTGCAATACTTAAGGTCGGTTGTAACATCCACCTTTGTAACGCTTGTCATCGGTGAGATGCGCGGGTCCTTAATCTCAGATCTGATAAGTTCAGCGATTTCTCTTTGAACTTCAGAATTGACTCTGGAGCTTTTAACCGAATTTTTTCTCATTATCTTGGTACCTCAACCATTGTATAAGCCTCAACGATATCGAATTCCTGCATATCGCCGAATCCATCGAATACAATACCGCATTCGAATCCTGACTTAACTTCCTTAACGTCATCCTTAAATCTCTTAAGTGATGAAAGTTTACCTTCGAAGATCTGCTCTCCTGCTCTTGTAATTCTTACTGAGCTGTCCTTCGTAATAATACCGTCAAGCACATAACATCCTGCGATATTTCCGGCATTTGTAGACTTGTAGATTGCTCTTACCTCTACATGACCCTGAACCTTCTCTTCGTAAACAGGAGCAAGCATACCCTTAATAGCATCAGATACATCATTGGTTGCTCTGTAGATTACATCGTAGAACTTAACATCTACGCCTTCTCTTTCGGCTGTTTCCTTGGCACCTGCATCAATTCTAACATTGAAGCCGATGATAATAGCCTTACCTGCAGATGCAAGCACAACGTCAGATTCATTAATTGTACCAACACCTGAGTGAATTACATCAACTCTGACCTCTTCATTTGAAAGGTCTTCAAGTTCTTTCTTAACAGCCTCAACACTACCCTGAACGTCAGCCTTAACAATTAAGTTAAGAGTCTTAAGGTTACCGGTCTGAATCTGATTATATAATTCTTCAAGTGATACTTTCTTCTTGGACTCAGCAATCTTCTGTAACTTGTTCTGAGCAATGAATGTATCAGCAAAGTTTTTAGCTTCCTTATCGCTTTCATGAGCGATGAAAATCTCACCTGCATTAGGTACTTTATCAAGACCCTGAATCTCAACAGGTGTTGAAGGTGGAGCCTCTTTGATTCTGTCACCCTTATCATTAATCATGGCTCTTACCTTACCATGAGCTTCGCCGGCTGAAATGAAGTCACCAACTTTAAGTGTACCCTTCTGAACAAGTACTGTTGATACAGGACCACGGCCCTTATCAAGTCTTGCCTCAATTACAAGACCTCTTGCCTTTCTCTTAGCATCAGCCTTAAGTTCCAGGATATCAGCTGAAAGTAAGATGATATCAAGAAGTTCCTGAATACCCTGTCTCTTCTTGGCTGAAATAGGTACATATACTGTTGTGCCACCCATGCTCTCCGGAAGAAGATCATGCTCATAAGCAAGTTCATTCATAAGAGAATTAATACTTGGATAGCTCATCATATCCTTATTAGGATCGTCAAAATCATAGCCAATCTTATCAACCTTGTTAACAGCAACTACGATAGGTACGTTAGCTGCCTTTGCATGGTTAATAGCTTCTATTGTCTGAGGCATAACACCATCGTCTGCTGCTACTACCAAGATGGCAATATCAGTTGCGTTGGCACCTCTCATACGCATTGCAGTGAAGGCCTCATGACCAGGTGTGTCGAGGAAGGTGATTTTGCGGCCGTTCTTCTCAACCATGTAAGCACCGATGTGCTGTGTAATACCACCAGCCTCTCTGTCAGTTACGTGTGTCTCTCTGATGGCATCAAGAAGTGATGTCTTACCATGGTCAACGTGACCCATTACACAGATAACCGGAGCTCTTTCTGTAAGGTTTGCATCGATTTCATCTTCTTCCTTAAGAAGTTCCTCGATAACGTCCTTAACAATTTCCTTCTCGCACAGGATATCATATTCAAGTGCGATTTCCTCAGCCTCTTCATATGAAAGTTCCTGGTTTGCAGTATATACAACGCCCTGTAAGAATTTCTTCTTGATAATCTCATTGGACTGAATCTTCATCTTGTCAGCCAGATCCTTAATTGAGATTACCTCAGGAACTGTAATTACCTTTACTTCATCTTCAACCTTTGTTTCTTCTTTCTTAACAGGTTTGATAAAAGCACCGGCCTTTGGTTTCTTCTGATTCTTTCCGCCAAAATCCTCGTCCTCAAATCTGTAATCCTTACGGTTCTTGTCTTTTTCCTTATTCTTAAATCTCTTGTCATTACGGTTCTTGTCATTTGAAACCATTATGACATCCTGAGTATCTTTACCCTTCTTCTTAAGCATTCCGCCGTTACCCATAGGACGCTGATTTCTGTCATTATCCTTGTTAGGAATTCCGCTTCCGCCAAATGAAGTTTTCTGTGGTCTGTCATTTCTTCCGGCAAACTTATTATTTCTGTCACCGAAATCTTTCTTCTGACCGTTGTCTCTGTTATCGTTTCTTCTGAAGTCGCCGCGATCTCTGTTGTCTCTGTTATCTCTGTTATCCCTGTTGTCTCTAGGTCTGTTATCATTCTGAGGTCTTGCATTATTATTAACAACAACCTTTGGCTTATCCTGAGACTGAGTATCCTGAGCAGGAGCACTAACCTTTGGCTCTTCTGTCTTAACTTCCGGAGCCCTGGTTACAACTTCTTCTTTCTTGATTTCTTCTTTCTTTAATTCTTCTTTTCTATCTTCAGCTTTCTTATTTTCCTGTGCATTTCTATATGATGAAATATTTGCTGTAGGTGTTTTGGATGGAGGTGTTGTAGGCTTGATAAGCTGGTGAGGAGCTTGTGGTCTTGCCATATTGCCATTATTCTGAGCAGGTCTGTTATTATTTGCCGGAGCCTTGGCTGGTCCTCCTACAATAACAATACCCTTCTTTGGAGCAGGTTTCTTAGCTGCTTCTACAGGCTTTGCCTCTTTCTTAACTTCTTCCTTAGGCTGAGCCGGAGCCTTCTCTGCAGGCTTTTCAGGAGCCTTTTCTGCAGGCTTGGCTTCTGCTGATCTTTCAGCCTTAGGGGCTTCTTTCTTATCCTCGTCGGTGATTTTGCCAGATGTTTTTTTAGCATCTGCACCTTCTAATTTGGACTTATTCTTCTTAACCAAATCCACAGTTTCATCATCTATTGCCTTCATTACACTGGTGTAAGGAAAATCTATTTCCTCTTTAAGAAAGGCTATAATACTTTTACCTGTAACATTAAGTTCTTTAGCCAAATCATTTATTTTCATTCACTCACCTCCGAATCTTTATTCTCATCATATAACTTCATAATTGCCTTGGAAAATCCTTCATCAGTAATTCCTATGCTCACTCTGACTTCCTTGCCGATTATATGGCCCAAAGTCACCTTATCTGAATAAAAGATAATTGGAACCTTATAATATGTACACATGTCTTTGTAAGACTTTGTGGAATTATCTGACGCATCTTTCGATACGATTACCAAAAGCACTTTGCCTTCTTTTACCCCTTTTTCTACCGAGAATTCCCCGCTCACCAGCTTCCCGGCTTTGTTGGAAAGGGATATCATGGACAATAATTTGTCATTCTTCAAATTAACTTAATTCTCCAATCAGTTTATTAATAACTTCCTTAGGAACAGCCTGAGAGAAAGACCTCTCAAGACCATGATTCTTCACAGCTTTATCCAGGCACTCCTTACTATTGCAGATATAAGCACCCCTGCCATTGGCCTTAAGTGTCTTATCTATTTCAAAATCACCGTCCGGAGTCCTTATTACCCTTATTAAGTTTTTCTTCTCTTTCATTTCCTGGCAGCCTACACATCTGCGCATAGGGATTTTTTTAGCTGTCATAATCTTCCACTCTGTTAATTATTCTTCAGAAGACTCATCTGCAGTTTCTACTGCTTCACCTTCTTCATATTCTTCTGTATATTCACCATCTTCATAATATTCTTCTTCGCCATCATCAAGATAGTCTTCATATCTGAATCCTACTGCGTCCTTGGCCTGAGTCTCTGACTTGATATCAATCTTGAACTTTGTAAGTTTTGCAGCAAGTCTTGCATTCTGTCCTTCCTTACCAATTGCAAGTGATAACTGGAAGTCAGGAACAACAACCTTTGCTGTATTCTCGTTAGGATCAGCGAATACATATACAATCTGTGCTGGTGATAAAGCATTCTGAATAAAGTTACCAGGGTTCTCATCCCATACAACAATATCAATCTTCTCACCGCCAAGTTCATCAACGATTGAATTAACTCTTGTACCATTTACACCAACGCAAGCACCTACAGGATCAACGTTTGGTTCATTTGAATAAACAGCAATCTTTGTTCTACTGCCCGGCTCTCTTGCGATGCTCTTAATCTCAACAATACCGTCTCTGATTTCTGAGATTTCCTGCTCGAATAATCTTCTTACAAGTTCTGTTGACTTTCTTGATACAGAAATTTCAGGTCCCTTTGTTGTTGACTTAACTGAAGATACATATACCTTAATTCTATCGCCGATTCTGTATCTCTCACCTTTAACCTGATCTGCTTCCTTGAGCATTGCATCTGCTCTGCCAAGGTTAACAAGAATATTCTTTCCAAAGAATCTCTGAACAATACCTGTAACGATTTCTTTTTCCTTAGTCTTATATTCGTTATAGATTACATTTCTTTCTTCTTCTCTTATCTTCTGAAGAATTACATTCTTTGCATTCTGTGTTGCAATACGGCCGAATTCCTTGGAATCAATATCAATAGCCACTGTATCACCAATCTTTGCATTAGGATCAATTTTCTTGGCATCCTCTAAAGCAATCTGAAGGATATCATCTTCAATATCTTCTTCAACTTCAACTACTTCCTTATCAGCCCATACCTTATAATCACCTGTAGCATGGTCAATCTCTACTCTGATATTATCTGATTTGCCGAAACGGTTCTTGCAAGCTGTATAAATTGAGTTAACAATAGCATCAAAGATTGCATCTTTGCTGATATTCTTCTCTCTTTCAATAACCTCCAGTGCTTCGATTAATTCAGTGTTCATTTTTTAATCCTCCATAAAATAAATTAAACAATATATACTTATTTTTACTATAATTCCAAAGTAAGTGAAATCTTGGCTATATCTGACCTTTTAAATTCCAGTTCTTTGTCATCTGCTTCAATAACGATTTTATCCTTATCGTAAGACTTAAGTATTCCGGTAAAATCCTTAACCTTATCCACAGGCTTATAGGTTTTAATATCTACCGACTGACCCAATGCTTTTTCAAGGTGTTTATCTTTGGTAAGTTTTCTTCCAAGTCCCGGAGAACTTACTTCTAGCACATAAGCTTCTTCAATATAATCTTCCTTATCAAGAAGATCAGATAAAACCCTGTTAACTGCCACACAGTCATCAATGTTAACTCCGCCTTCCTTATCTATATATGCTCTTAAGATATAATCACCGCCTTCTTTAACATATTCCACATCATATATGGATACGCCGGCGTCCTCGCATATTGGAACAAGAAGGGCTTCTGTCTTACTTTCAATAATCTCTTTGTTAGACATATTATTCCCTTTCATTCTTCTAACACGAAGAAAGTGGACTTTTTCAAGTCCACTTCCTGCATGTTTCTCAAAATCACTTATAAGTTAACATTTTTCTTTAAAAAAGTCAATAAAAAGTCTTGCTTTTTTATTCTCTTTATAATAAAATAACACTTGCGTGATTAAATATGGCTCGTTGGTCAAGCGGTTAAGACGCTGCCCTCTCACGGCAGAATCAGCGGTTCGATTCCGCTACGAGCTGCGCCTTGAAATGCCCTAAAATCAATGATTTGGGGCGTTTTTTTATGCCCGAAAAAGTGGTCCAAAAGTGGTCCAGACTATTTTTGCTTCTAAAAAATCCACTAATTTAGCACATTTACGAGCACTTTTTGATGTTCTTTTGTGGCCGCTGCAATCTGAATATACTTCTCTGCAGTTTCACGATCTTTCCAGCCGAATGCCATCTGCATCGCCGGTGTTGTCATGCCTTCCAAAGCAGCATTTGTTGCAGCATATCTTCTGCAATCATGTGTTGTAAAGTTCTTCTTAATGCCAAGTGCTTTACATGCTTTGTGAATGGTCTTATTGACTTCATAGGTAAGTATGAAATTGTCGTTTTTACCAAGAAATATAAAATCGTCTTTAAAACCATAGTTTTTGCTTTTGATGATATTCAGGATTTCCAATGCCCTTGGAGATATCGGAACACAGTGTGCGCCCTCATCATCGTGGTTTTTTGTATATTCACGATAATGACCTTCATGATCAACCATATGTGTAACATAGATAATCAGATCATCCAGGAATACTTCTCCCCACTTAAGAGCCTTAACCTCACATATTCTCAGATTAAGGCACTCCATCAAAGCACATACATAACCGTATAATGTGTCTAATGCCAGGTAATATTCTATCAGCCGTTCTCTCTCTTCCGGGGTTTTGATAGGTTTCACTTTCTTTGGCGTAAATTTAAAATCCGTAAGATAAAACTCTTTTGAATAATTAATGTCCACCAAACCAATTGACTTTGCATATTCCCATATAAGATTCAAAGTCGTTTTAATCTCATTTGCTCTTGATTTGGTAATGTGTTTTCCTTCACAATCGCTGTAAAACTCTTCGAAATCCATATAACGGATTTTAGCAAATGCCTTATTGCCAAAGTCTGTTCCCTTTACCAAAGCTTCATATACCTCAAAATTCTTTTTTGCGGTATGCATGGAGCGATCTCTTTGCTGGATTTTCTTAACACGGACCGGCTTCCACATCTCATAAACCTCATCCAATGTAAGATTTTTAAGTTTCAGCTGATGATAATCACTGAAAAACTCTTCAATGATTTCCTTCTCGCTCTTATACTTATACTCTGATTTTAAATTGTATTTTTCCCTTAAAGATACCGGAACTCTTAATTTATAACGCTTATCGCTTTCACAATACAGGAATTTAAACTTGTCTTCTAATCCGTTATCTTTAAAGAGTTTCTTGATTTCGTCTTTTTTTCCTTTCATAATTATCGCTTCGACGGTCTCAAATTCCTCTTTTGAAATTGTACCACATTCCTGCATCTCCAATAAAGAAGAAAGTACTGAATCGGGCGTATTTTGTGCGTTATTTTGCATATATTTTTCGGTTTTCATTTACAGCACTTCCTCCTTTCTGTCATTTCCGGCAACCAGCTCCGGCAACCGACCTTATTTTTTATAAAAATTGTTTTCCTTTTCCAGTAATATTTCTCCAAATACCCTATATATCAGGGCTTTCCGAACGGACAATCATCCGTTTTAACTTCTATAAAATCATTTTCAGATGGTGGGTTGTCAGACTTGGTTGCCACCCTTTCCCAACCTTTCTGTCTTTTATATCTTTCGAACCGTCTTGGATTTTGAAATCGACTCCATCCGGGAATCTTGCTCATTATTTCCATAATTTGCGAAGTTTCTACTTTGTTCGGCATACCATACATATCAAGTGCCTCGCGATAAAGCATCTGACAGCACACAATCTTTCCGGTATAATCATTCAGGAATCCTTTTATCAAATCAGCCCAGGTATCTTCCTGCATAAATGATTCCTGATATTTATAAAGACTTTTCTCTATTTCCTTTGGTAACCGAAGCATATAATTCCCGCTTTTATATATTTCCATAGCCTCTGCCCATGTCTGTTCTATATATTCTCTGGATTCTTTCTCGTTTTCCAATATATGAACTTCCGCATTTTCGGAATTACACAAAATAGGAAGAAATCTTCTGTTTCCGCTACGATCATTTGGCAAGAAATTAACTATATTTGATGTTCCGGCAAAAACACATTGTCTCGGTCTGTCTTCTGCACGGATTCCGTACGGCATTCGGAAATTGTCATATTGCCTGGATAGAAAAGCCTTTGTTGCTTCATTACATTTGGCATTATTGAGAGCCAACATTTCTACAATTTCTACTATCCAATGCCCGGCAAGACGTTCATAGATTCTGTCATCATCAAGTTTCTTAATATCATCGCAGAACCACTCATCAAAGCAAGCAAGAAAGCGGATGAATGACGATTTACCTATCCCCTGCCCTCCAACAAGGCAAAGCATATATTCAAATTTGCATCCGGGGCTAAATACTCTTTTTATGGCACCCAGCAGAAAGACCTTCATACATTCATATGTGAATTCATTCTCATCGGCTCCAAGAAAATGATGGAGAATATGCCTGATTCTTTCTTTTCCATCCCAATTAAGTGAATTCAAATACTCTCTGACCGGATGGTAACTGTTCTCAGATGCAACAATCTGCATTCCCTCCCGGATTTTCTTATCATTTGTCATATGATAAGTCGTTTCTATGTAATGCCTGATATGAATATCATCCATATCGTTTATATTCTTCGAAACCCTATTCCATGGTGGATTCCCCTTTAATTCGATTCGTTCCCGAAACAGGTTTAATCGAATTGTGCCCTCAAATATCGGATCCGTCCGAAAAATAATCGCAGCATTGTCTATCGTGGAATATGGTTTTCCATCTTTTGTCTTTTCAAGAAGCTGTTGTACTTCTTCTACAGTTCTTTTCGTAATTGATTCTTCGTTCATATTCCGTTATCTTCCTTCCGTAATCTTTAATAATCTCCGCTCTGGTTTCCCGGTCACTTTCCAGAAAAACATCCATGACATAATCTAATACATTGATATTCATGACAGCCTCTACAAAACGTTCATCCCAATCTTGATCCGGGTTTGTCGGAGAATACTGCTTTTCCCAAAATAAAAGCAGGCGATAATAATCTGTTATCACCTGCCAAAAATGGTTTTCTGCTATTTTATATTCTCTGTATTGATTTGTCTTTTTCTTATATATCGGAGGTCCGTTATTCGGAGTTTGGTTATCATATTGTAAGCCAAAATCTCCGGCAATTTTAATTGCGGCTTCTTTTAACCCGAGTTCAAATAGATTGGCAACAAAATCTATCACATCTCCGTCTGCCTGGCATCCAAAACAATGATACCGGCTGTCTATTTTCATACTCGGATGTTTGTCTTCATGAAACGGACAGCAAGCCATCCCGTTTCTGCTTACCTTGATTCCATACATTTCAGCGGCATCAGCCGTGCTAATATTCTCTTTTACAACAGTAAATACATTACCCATCCACTTTTCTTATCTCTCCTCTCTACCGTTTCTCATTGGTTTATGTTCTCTTTCGGAATTAAGCTTTGCAGCTTCTATTTTCTTTTCGGCTATCAGTTCTCGAAGAGATCTTCGGGCCGTTTTTGCCACCTCCCCGACATTCTTTTCCTTAATCTCAGGATTGAATAAAACACGTTTGATATTTTCAGCAATTTCTTTGGTTTTCTTCATGATAATATCAACAACTTCATTTAGAATTTTGCCTGCAAATGATCGCTGAACTTCACTTGCTCCGCTATCCGGAGATGTAACCTTATCCCGGAAGTTTTTCACAAGAGCAATATCATTTTTTGTTGTTTCCTCCTGAACGGATTCCGTTATAACTTCGCAGGCTCTTTCATATGCCTTTTCAGCAACTTCATCCGCCATAGAATCTATGTCCGAAATCTTTAAGGTAAGTTCTTCAAGTTCTGCCTTTTTCTCTGAAATCTGCTCTTCTTGTTTGGCAAGAATATAATCGTTTTTCTCCATATGAACTTTTCCTTCAAGAGGAACTTCTTCCAGAACGACTCCGTGCTTCTGTGCTATTTCAAGATATAGAGCACGAACTTCCTTATCAAAACTCATCTTTCTGTTATTAAATTTACCTGGCTTTTTCTCCGGATTCGGCAATTCAAATCCCAAAGCCTCCATAGCTTTATCTTGTTTGGGGAACAGATTGCCATACCCATCGTCTGCAAAGAATACATGCCTCTCATGAATATGCGGAGTACCTTCATCCAGATGTAAAGCCATATCCAAAACCTGAAAATTCGAACCGTATCTGTTCTCCATTTCTTGCAATAATTCAGCAACAACCGAAGCAAATACTTTTACATCTGCATGGCCATCTATTGTTCCAAGTTGATAGATGGTTTCTTCAGGGCAAGTCTTTTTGTTTTGCAAAATATCTTCGATGGTTCGACACCTTTCCGGATGCCTGGACTTTTCATGTCGCTCATTCTGATCCAACACGGATTCGAAAAAGTTTTCTCTGTAATATGCAAGTTCTACTTCCTCAAAATTCATTTCTCTTGTCGGGCGATTTCCATCTGCATCCGCATAATTGAATCCCTGACGATAATCCCAATAAATGTTCTGATCTACTCTTTCATTATCAATGTGATCGGCATTATCAATATCAAAGGTCCGGTCATTATGTTTCGCTTTAAACGAGCCGCCTTTTCCAGCTCGTCCATTGTGTCTGGTTGCTCTCATTTTTGTTCACTCCTTTCCACGAAAAAAGGAACCGATTTCTCGATTCCTCATTTAAAATAATAAGTTGATTTTTCCAAAAAAGTTCCGCCGAGGGGATGCCCGCCCTGCCGGGAATTCTGCACGCAAGTGACAGATGATAACCCAATACGATGTGTCGCAACACATCTATTGGGCCGGGTTGCCGCCCTGGACCCGCCCAGGCACTTCGTCCTGGACCCGAGCAGTCTTTCCGCCTGCACCCCCGCAAAGGGTTGCCCCTTGCATCTCCCTCACATTTATAATCATCGTACCCACGATGTTTATAAATATGATTAAAGGCGCTGCCTTTATATCCGACATAGGGTTGCACCCTCTGTACTCCGGCTCGCCGAAAAAATAAAAATGATTATCCTCATCGAATAATCATTCTATATTTTTATCGGTATTCAGTCAGAGATTTTGTATGTACCTACAGTTCGGAAATGCACTGCAACCATAAAACTGATTGCCGGCATTTGCTCCCTTCCTTGCGGTACGCAGTACGAGTTTACTTCCGCACTTCGGACAAATCATCTCAGGAGTTCCTTCGATTATTTTTTCCTCTTGCTTCGTTTCACTCTCCTGCAAAATCTCTTCCTTCGGCATCGACTTCGAAGTATCTTTATACTTCTCTTCGATGTTTTCTATATGTGCTTCTTTGACAGACTTATCGACTTTCGTCAAAGCCTGCAATCGCACATATAACTCTTCGAGTTTTTCGTCCGTAACCGCATCCGGTTTTTCATTCCAAATGTTACGAACAGTTGCATATATGCTGTCACGTTTTATAACTTTAATATCATCCGAGTATATCGTTATTTTTTTCAGTTCACATCGTTCCGAAAAAACGATTACAGAGAATAACGGAATATCATCGCCGATATATTTTGACAGCCACTTCAAATGTGAACGATTTTGTAAAACCGGATTGTAAAACTGATTCTTCTGTTTGTTCGGGAGCATCGCCGTCCAATTTTTATTCTTCTCATCGCCGAAGATCCAGCCGGAATAATTTTTACTCTCGAAAACAAAAATACCTTTTTGTGTTATATAAACAACATCAATCTCAGATGTTTCTCCGTTTTCTTTTGGTAGGTATATGTTACGGAGAATTTTTCCTTTTCGTCCGAAAAGTTTTACCAACTTCAGTTCCCTTTCAGTTAGTTTTTCACCATACCATCCGACCCACTTATCATCGAAAATATCATCAAATATTAAATCAAGTAAACCTTTTGACATACCCAATCCTCTCAATCATATTTCACGAGAATTGACTTTATATCTTTGTAAATCTCATCATAATCTGTGTAATTTTTCCCTAATTCATTGTGAACATCTCGCTTGAAATTCTCGGTCCCGTAATGTTTCGCAACTATCTTGGCAACATTGTTAATAACTGTTTTATCGTATTTTTTCTTAGCTAAAACTTTTTGAACTTCCGAATTAAGTTGTGTCTTTATCTCCGCCTTTGTGGGCTTTGCTTTCGGAGTCTCCTTCTTGGGCTGCTCTTTTGTCGCCTTCGTCTCGGTCTTCTTCGGCTCAGTTTTCTTTACCGGCGGTTCTATCTTTTGTTTTCTTGAAAGCTCTGCCTTATCGCTCCAAAACTTGGTAATATTGTCATAATCCTTATCTTTGCTAACGATTATGATTTTTATTTCCTTGCCATCATATTTGCCAAGAAGATAACCCATATATGAAACAATGTGCATATCAACGGACTGGCTTTTTGTCGGGACTTTATGCGTTTCGAATTCTGCCTTACCATGATTATCGACAATATCAAGGTCAATTTTCTTTTGGTTTTCGGTATAAAAAATATGTAAATGATCTGTCTTTTCAAGCGCATTACACTTTGTCAGACCACTGCTTCCTACATTCTCATAATCAACAAGATAAAATGTATCCATGTAACTCCCTCTTTTTTCATAATTTCTACCGATTCAACTTTCGTAATTACTTTATGCTGTAATAATCTTTTCTACATCAATATAAATATTTTCCATAATTTCTTTTATATCGTCAGACGTTTTTATTCTTGCAACCTCATCATAAACAATTTCTTTATTAATTCTGCTATTATCAAAAAATCTTATTACTTGAAAACATCCGTCAAGTACTGCATAGCCCCTCTCCGAATAACAATAAACTCCACTAGAAACGTTAGTATCTATTTTTTTCATTTTTTCTACAAATTCATCAGGAACTTTTGCGATACCTATAATAATTCTTCCATCTTTATTACTTTTATCATTTGCTTCTTTTGCATCTTGAAATGTATACATTTTTATAGGTTCTTCAAAATCAATGACATATATCTCTGTACGTGCATATATCATTTCAAATGTATCATTTTTTTCGACAATAACAGCATAAAATGCCTGATGATTATGAGATGGGATTGCATAAAGATCATAAAGAACCTTTTCTTTTGGATAAAGCAACTGCTTCTTCATTTCTTCTTCCGCAATTCTAACGCCTTCGATATATTCATCATATTCCAATTTCGTCATAGAGTTCATGATAGTTCTTTTAAACATCCTTCCAATAAAGCAAAATACTTTGAATATCTCTATTTACCAATTCTTTATATGATATTACCTTATGTTTGCTCAATTTAAGCAAACCTTCTAATTCCTTCGTAGCCGCAGACGATGGAGCTTTTTCTTTTGATTTATTATATTCATCCTGAATTTTAGCTATAATGTTTGCTTTAACATCT
>JAEEGJ010011624.1_pt1 | contig 22232 bp, 14 predicted proteins | sample 8958761 | NCBI WGS metagenome assembly JAEEGJ01 (sample SAMN16246546, study PRJNA631951) | gut metagenome | biome: gut microbiome; feature: rumen; material: RS-attached | host: Bos | place: Iran: Karaj | collected 2018-10 | reverse complement strand
AGCTGACGAGCTGCGGGTTCTCGGGGTCGCCGTATTTCATGCCCATGATGTTCTCCATGTTCTTCATGCCGGCGTGGACTTCGTCCATGAGGCCAGCGGGAAGTTGGCAATTGTTTTGGTAATAGGCTGTGCAGCATTCCGTGGTGATGGTCAAGCCGGCAGGTACAGGCAGCTTGAGCAAGCACATTTCGGCGAGGTTAGCGCCCTTGCCGCCCAGCTCGTTCTTCATCGAAGCATTTCCTTCAGCGGTCTTTCCGCCAAAGGTGTAAACGTACTTTGTCATTGTTTTAATTGATTATTAGTGATTTAACTGATATTCTTTCGTTCAAAAAATGAAGTTGCAAAGGTATGGATTTGGTGGAAATTATGCAATAATGAGATTGGATTTTTTTTGAATAATATAAAAAAGCCTCGAAGCATGTTCTCCGAGGCTTTTTATTTCGGCTTTTTATGGTTTTATTCCTTCACAAATTTCAAGGTGCCAACTACACTTGTTGACTTCACAGTGACGAAGTACATACCATCATTCAACCCTTTAAGGCTGAGTGTAGTCATGCCTTTGGATTCGGTCTGGTAGACTTGTTGTCCCAAGCAGTTGAATACCTTAATCTCGCAGTCTTCCTCGGGAAGGTTGAGGCTGAACTGGCCGTGGTTCGGGTTAGGATACATCGAAATCACATTCTCGCTGTCCTCTGTTAGGCCTACACTTCCTCCAAAGACAAGCTTGATGTTGCTACGGTAGTGGCTAACCTCCTTTGGACCGACAAAAGACCCAAGATCATACGGATTCAGGTTCCAAATATCGCTGCAATAGCTAAGGACCGTATTGGGTGTATCAGTGAATCTGAAATAACGGATGGCATAATCCTCGGAATTTTCGTCTACGGCAATCAACAGGTTGTCGGTGCCGTTGTAGGCGAATGGAGTGTCGAAGTCGATGGTAATCCACCCGTCATAGTTGGCAGGGATGGTCCAAGGACCCGTAAACACGATGTCATCTTCGGTAACTGGCTCGTAGTCAGAAGCGTCTTCAAATGTGCTCCTCGACACATTTTTCATATACACAACGATGTCGCTGGTGTGTTCGGTGTTGTAACTGTAAGCGAGGCGAAAGCTGACGGCCTTGATGACACCGGCATATTCGATTTCGCTGGCAAGGAAGATTTGTTCGGTGAACGAGTAATTGTAGAACGTATTGTATGGCACTACGTCGGTCATGCCATTGCCTTCACCGATGGTGATGGTCTGTGCATTAGCCAATAAAGCCATGGCTAAGGATACGATAAGTAAGAGTTTTTTCATATTCGAATTGGGTTTTCTGAATTGGCATGTTGCAAAGGTACGCAAAACTTTCAATACTTTTCCAAATCTTTAAAAAAATGCCCCGAGACACAATCCCGATGCACATAACATAGAGGAAAATTATCCCCTTATTCCTTCACAAACTTCAAAGTGCACACAGCCTTCTCAGATTTCACCGTAACGAAGTACATGCCGCTTTCCAGTCTTTCTAAATCCATTTGGGTCATGCCCTTGGCTTGTTGGCTGAATACCTGCTGTCCCAAGCAGTTGAATACCACAATGTCGCAATCTGCCTCTGGCAGGTTGATGGTAAACCGTCCCATATTTGGATTGGGATAGATGGCCAAATTATGCAATGTGTTTTCTTCGGTAGCTTCGAGGTTCATGGAAAACGTTTGCGGCCAGGCGTCGCAGCCAGTGACGATGAGTTTCAGTTCGGCGACGTAGTCCATCGGGTCATTAATCGCTACAACGGCCATGCCAGTCTCGTCAGTGTAGCCCAAACCAATCATTTCGCCGTCATGGAAGAGGGCGCAGCGGAAGTTCTTCAGACCTTCGCCATTGGCGTCAACTACTTGTACTTCCATCTCTGTCATGCCTTCTACGATTTCCACTGGGTATTGTACCTCAGGCGTGAAGGGCTCGTCGTGCCATGGACTGCAGGCCACATCACCCATCATGTTGAGGTCGTAGAAGTTCCAACGCAGGGCGCCTTCTTCCCATTGCCCGGGAGCGTTCACCCACGGCGCAGTTTGAATCTTACCTTCTCTCAAAGCCATGCCGCCGTAGGGGATGCGGTCGTTATAGTAGGCGTCTTCCGTCTCACGGGCGAGGTGGATAGCCGGACCCTCAGTCTGGCCTTCGTTGAACCAGCCGTAGCGCGAATTGCCAAAGGTGGCCACGGCGAAGTTGCTGATTTTGGTCATGCGCTCAAGGATGCAGTCGCTGCTGAAGTCGCCGCAGATGCAGCCCGAGGTGTGGAAGAAGGTGTAGTTGTGGTCGACACCATTCACTCCGCTGAATCTGTTGTCGGTGATGTCACTGGTGTTCCACCCCGCCACATAGCCAGTGTTGGCGTGTCCGTCGTGGTGAACGTACTGTGTGCCTTGGTTGATGGCATTGCGGAGCAGCGTGCCGCTCCAATTGCCTTCCTCCTCATAGAGGCGGGTGAAGTTATAATCTTCGGGAATGCAAGTGGTAGTATAGCCATTGTCGTCGTGCGTGCCGATGAGCAACTCGAGATATTGGCTGCCGTTGCTCACGGGATTGTCGTAGAGGTGCTCGCCAGCCATAATGACATCGCGGAACTCGCCAAGAACAGGGTCAGCCTGATAGGTCATGGCCTTGTGGAGCATATTATTAAGTTCGTTAAAGTTGCTGAAGCACATGCGGCCGATACCCAACTCGGGCAGCAGGTCGTCTTCACCAATCTCGCCCCAGCGGTTGTCGCCGTCGTCGTTCCAGTCACCGTCCAAGGCGGCATAATAAAGGTCGGCTGGGATGTCGTAATCCTCGTAGCCGCTGCCACTTTGGGCATAGCAGTATAAACCACGATAAGGGATGTAGGGCACGTCGCCAGCCAGGTTGACCATAGTAATGCCGTTTTCCTCGTATTCTTGAATGATATAGTTGCGCAGTTTTTCTTGGTTGTCGCGGCCTTCCATGGTCTCGGTGATGGTGGAAAGATTGACCACGCTAACACGCAGACCACGTGCTTGATAGAAGTCGACATATTCGTCAAAGGCATCAATATAAGGCTGAGTGGTGACCACAAGCAGGTCGTAGCCACCCACGGCGCGACCTCTGTCGTTGTAAGTCTGTAGCATCTCAGGGTTTTGGGCGAGGCGCATGGCACGCCCGGCATTGTCGCCATTGAGCCACAGCTTGCGGCTTTGGTCGACCTTTGAGGCAGCCGTCGTGATTCTGACCTTGGCCTTGGTGGCATAGCGCACTTCACCGGTGCCAGGCACATACTGCACGGGGGTAAAGGCCGAAAAGGCAAAACCGATGCCGTTCATGTAGTGCGTGCTGAGGTTGCCGTAGGCTTGGGCGGGGTAGACGCTCTTTGAGGCATACAGGGCCTCGTCCTTCTCAAACTTACGGCGCACGGGGTCGGAGTAGGTGAGGGCCGACTGGTAAGGATAGAGGTTGTGGTTGCCTTCCATCGTCTGGAAATCGGAGAGTTCCACTTCGATGCTGACGGCTTCCGTGCCTTGGGGCAGCATGAGGCTGACGCTCTGCCAGGGCAGCGACGGCTGTCCCGCGAGGGCGCTCTGCATGCAGTCAGTGAATTGGATTTGTTCGTAGCCTTGGATTTGGCTCACGTTCGGTTGACCGAAATAGTAGGTCTTCTCGATGGTCTGCGCCGAAGCGAACAGGCTGACCATCAAGGCTAAAAGGATTAGGTTAGTTCTTTTCATTGTATTTACTTGTTTGCTTTATTCTGGGTGCAAAAATACAATTAATTCTAACACGGAGCTATTATTACTCCATCACGACTTTCTTCACCTCAACGCCATTAGCATTACTCATTCTGACGAAATACACACCCGCTGCATCCAAATGAAGCTGCTGCAAACCGTTCACTTCGTTGAGATGGAGAACTTTCTGTCCCATCAAGTTGAACACGCTGACCTGTGAGGGTTGACGCAACTCAAGGGTAAAGTCACCATTTGAAGGGTTGGGGTAAAGCGTGAAAGTCCCTGAGCTCGTCGAAGGGCCGTCTTCATTGACATCCAAAACGACCTCCATAGGCGGCAGCACGATAAAATCGACCCAGACGCAATCTTGTCCGCCCGTGGCACCACCGTCTTTTATATAGTCCCATGTGAGGGTATGGCTGCCCTGGGGAATCATGTAACTGACCAAAGTCCAGCCTGTCTCGCCTGCCCAACGACCCATGCGCTCGTCGTCGACGTAGAAGTTGAGGAAGTCGTAGCCGGCTTCGGTGGAGGTCCTCACATAGAAACTGATTTCGTTGTCGCAGGCAAAGTCGTAGTCGAGGCTCATCACGGCCTCGCAGCTGTGACCCATCGGTGTGGTGTGGGCGCAGTATGAGCCTTCAAAGACACCGTTGGAGACGATTTCCCAGCCACCTTCGCCATCAAACTGCCAGTCGAATTGGCTGAAATCGCCCGCTTCAAAGTCTTCTATCTCACTGTTCACATTGACGAAATACGAGTCGTAATCGACATAATTCCCTGAATAGGTGGCCAAAATGAGTTCAAAAGCTGTGGCTGTCCTGGCATCGGCGATGCTCATGGTGAAATCAACGGTGAAAGTCTCGTCGACAGCCAAATTGCCTACATTGAAATGGTTTTGGTCAAAGACGATTTCAGGCGCTGAACAAAACACGCTAAAGACGGTATTAGGTGCAAGGCTGTGGCCTGTGTTCTTGCCCGTGAAGTGCAGCATGAGGGTCTCGCCTGTGTCGGCATGGCCGTTTCCGTTGCCTGCAACTTCTTCCAAGACGGTGGCGATAGGTCCAAAGTCGGGGGCGTTGATGGGAATCTCGAACTGGCTCACCCAGGTCTCCTGGCCGTTGGTGCAGGTCAAAGTGAAGGTGACAACGGTTTGGTCGGGAACAATATCGCTGACGGTGAAGGCAAAGGCATTGTCGAGGCTAACGGTAGCATAGGAGTCTACGGTTCCAACCGTAGCAGAACCTTGCGTAACAGTGATATACGGTGCGTCGCAACTCAAGGTGGCGTTGACGCTGTTGGCTGTAAGGTTACCAACATTGCGGAAGCCAACATTAAGACTCTGGCTTTCATTGAAGTCCACCTGGCCGTCAGGGTCGTTGAGGGTGTAGCTGTCGAAAAGAACATGGGCGCAGTTGGGGTTGTCGAAACCGATTTCAATGTGCTGTGGCCAGCCGTTCATGCCTGTGACATAAAGGTCGAGTACATCGTTGTTGTTGACGGCAGCAAAGCGCAGTTCAGCCTCGCCGTTTTCATCGGTGGAGGTCATGGCAATCAGTTCTTCGCCTTTGAAAAGACGGCATTCGAAGTTGTAGACACCATGGCCGTTTTCATCCTTTACGGTGACGCGGATGCGGTTGGTACCCACAGGTAGGGTAGTGGCGCATTCGATTTCGGGTGTGAAAGGCTCGTCGAACCAAGCACTGAGGCCCACGTCGCCCAAGGCATTGAGAGCATAAAAGGTCCAGCGCAGCACTCCGATTTCGCCGTCCATTGTGATAAAAGGCGCAGTCTGTATCTTACACTCTTTCAAGGCCTCGCCGAGACCAGCCATACGTTCGTGGCAGTAGGCATCGATGAGTTCGCGGTGATAATGCGATGAGGGACCATCACCTGCCTGATTGTACCAACCATAGCGTGAGTTGCCGATGGCGGCCACGGCACCTGTCTGGTTCACGACCATGCGCTCCAAGATGCAGTCGTCGGCAAAGTCGCCGCAGATGCAGCCTTGACTCTTGAAGATGAAATAGTTGTGGTCGACGCCGTTGGCGCCATAAAATAGGCTCGGCGTGATGTCCCAGTTGCTCCAACCTGCCACGTAGCTTGTGTTGGCGTGGCCGAAGTGGTTCACATATTGGCAGCCGTCGTTGATGGCAGCGGCCAGTTCGCTCGGGTTCCATGAATGGTATGGCGTCTCGTACACGCGCACGAAGTCATAGTCTTCGGGATAGCCGTAAGTGGTGTAGCCATTGAAATTGACTTCACCGATGAGGCGTTCAAGGTCTTGGCTAGCGTACACGTCATCGCCGAGGTGCTCGCCTGCCAGAATGGGTCTGCGGAATTCGCCCAAAACGGGTGAGGTCAGGTAACTGAAGGTCTTGGAGAGGATAATTCCCAACTGGTTGGCGTTGTTGAATGGCAGGCGGGCAATGGACAGCTCGGGCAGGAGGTCGTCCTCGCCAATTTCGCCCCATTTGTTGTCGTTGTCGTCGTTGAGGGTGCCGTCCAAGCAAGCGTAATAGCTGTCGGAAGGCACATGGTCATCATAACCTTCTTGGGCATGGCACCAGAGGCTGCGATAGGGGACCAAATCGACATCGCCGCCGAGGAGCACCATCGAGATGCCGTTGTTTTCGTATTCTTGGATGATGTAGTTACGGATTTTTTCCTTGTTATCGCGACCTTGTGCTGCAGAATAAATGTCCTGCAAGGCAACCACTCTTACGCGGATGCCACGACCAGCATAAAGCGCCACATACTCGGCAAAGCTTTCCAGATAATTTTCGGGCGTGATGAGCAGCATCTCATAACTCGGCATGGTGCCGTCGCGGCGGGCATAACTATCGAGCATCTCGGCATTTTGCGCCAAGCGGCTGATACTGTTTCTCGTCTCAGGACGGAGCCAAAGTTTACGGCTGTGGTCGGCACGAGTGGCCTGATATTCCACTGTGACCATCACGGTCTGGGCATAGCTAACCTGACCTGAGGCGGGTTTGTATTTCACAGGCGTAAAGCCACCGAAGGCAAAGGAGACGCCATTGAGCACCTGCGTGCTGACCGTGTTGAAGTCTTTATTGGGATAGGCTTCGTTGGAACGGTATAATGCCTCGTTTTTCTCAAAAGCCATCGGGCTGTCATCCGAGATGGGGCGTGACTTTTGTGCAGGTAAGAGGTTATATTGGCCGTCCAGCTCCGCGAAGTCACTCAAAGTCACATGGATGGCGATGGCTTCGGTGTTGGGCGGCAACATGAGGCTTATGCTTTGCCAAGGTAGTTGTGGCTCGCCGACGGTGCCGTTTTGGACGGATTGATCAAACGAAAGCATCTGGTATTCACCGACTTGTTGAACGGTGGGCATTCCGAAATGATAAGTGTGTGTGATGTTTTGCGCCGAGACTATGATGCCAGCGGCAAGCAATAATAAGGTTAAAGCAAGTTTTTTCATATAGATTTCAATATTGAGTCGCAAAAGTAAGCAGAAATTAGTTAAGGGGTAAGGACTTTGTTGTAAAATCTCACTCATTAGGATTGCCCAACACATCATGCACTTCCCAGGACTGTGATTTGTTGAGATGGAATGATGCCGTGGCACGAATATCATCAACAGAAGCCCCAAACAGTACCTGATAATTGCCCGCAGCAGTCTCCCAAGCCGAATGCATTTCATTGAAAGAAGCCAGTTCGTAGGCACTGACCTTCATCGTTAAAGTCTCGGACTCGCCTGGTGCCAATAGTTTGGTTTTGGCAAAGGACTTCAGCTCGCGAGAAGGTTTTTTAAGGCCTCCTGATGGAGCAGAAACATAAAGTTCAACCACTTCGCGACCTGCCATTTTGCCCGTATTTGTCACGGTAATGGTGGCGGTGAAGCCGTCTTTTTCAGCTTTTACATTTGGCTTCGAATAGCTGAACGATGTGTAACTCAAGCCGTAGCCGAAGGGGTAGGATACTTCTACATTGTTGGTTTGGAAATAGCGATAACCCACCCAGATGTCTTCGGTATAGTCGGTGTAGTCGACGTTTGGACGTTCGCCTTTTCTGCCTTTGGTCATATCCCAATGATAGGGGAAGTTTTGGGATGACGGCATGTCCATATAGTTGATGGGGAAGGTCATGGGGAGCTTGCCTGAAGGATTCACTTTGCCTTTCAAAATGTCGGCCACGGCATGGGCGCCTTCTTGTCCAGGTGCCCAAGGCAGTACGATGGCATCGACCAGATGTCTCCAAGAAGCCGTCTCTATGACGCCGACGATGTTGAGCACTACGACGACTTTCTTTCCCGCTTTATGATAGCTCATGCTGATGTTTTGAAGCAGCTCTCGCTCGATGGTGGTGAGTTCGAAGTCGTCTTTCACGGCACGGTCGGCTCCTTCGCCTGCGATTCTTCCCAAGACCACTACGGCCACATCGTTGTCTTTGGCCTGACGTTCAATGGCTTTCACGGAAACTATTGGCTCGAGCCGGTGTCGTTTGTCGATGGCACTGCCTTCCATCTTTTCCGTTGCTGACTGAGTTGCATAGCACGTACGGTAAAATTCAGCCAGATTTTCATCCAAGGTAAAGCCCGCTTCGGTCATGGCTTCCTGCATATTGACGATGTGTTTCGAGTTGACCTCGCCCGAGCCTGTCCCGATGCCAAAGAAGTCGACAGAAGTGAGGCCATAGAGTGCAACTTTTTCGCTGCCTTTTAGCGGCAAGGTGTTGTTTTCATTGCGCAGCAGAATGATGGATTCCTCGGCAGCTTTACGTGCCACAACCGCATGAGCTTTCAAGTCGGGCTTGTTGGAGAATTTGTAGCCCTTGAAATGCGGGGTCTTGACAATGTATTGTAGCATCCGACGTACATTGCGGTCAAGTTCCTCTTGGTTGATGGTGCCCTCGTTGACGGCAGCCAAAAGGCGGTCAATCTCTACTTGTCGGCCAGGTTCCATCAAGTCGTTGCCTGCTTTTGCGGATTTCACCGTTCCGTCTTTGACCCCCCAGTCGGTCATCACGATGCCGTCGAAGCCCCACTCGTCGCGGAGGACGGTGGTCAGCAGGCCGTGTTTCTGCTGGGTGCATTCGCCGTTGAGCTTGTTGTACGACGACATCACCGTCCAAGGCTTTCCTTCCTTGACGGCAATCTCGAAGTTTTTCAGATAGAGTTCTCTCAAGGCACGGTTACTCACTCGGGCATCGTTCTCCAAGCGGTTGGTTTCTTGGTTGTTGGCAGCGAAGTGTTTCGCCGAGGTGCCAACACCATTCTTCTGTACGCCGCGAATGTATGCCGCTGCCATCTTGCCTGAGAGCAACGGGTCTTCGGAATAATACTCGAAGTTGCGCCCGCAGAGCGGGTTGCGGTGGAGGTTCATACCTGGGGCGAGGAGCACGTCGACTCCATATTCCAGCACTTCATTGCCCATGGCAGTGGTTACGGTTTCAACGAGTTCAGGGTCCCAAGAGCTGGCAAGGAGCGTGCTGGTAGGGAAGCCCGTGCAATAGAAGGTTTGGTCAGTGCCTTCGCGTTTGGGCTGGATGCGGAGACCGGCGGGACCGTCAGCAAGAACCGTCATGGGAATGCCTAAGCGCTCGATTTCACGGGTATAGCCTGCGGCACCAGGCACCAACGAGCCAGGACCGCCCACCAAAAGGGAGACTTTCTCCTCGTTGGTCATGGCTTTTAGGATTTCTTCGATGTTGTCTTCACGAAGTACGAGATTATTTTGGGCCGAAGCAGTGGTAGCCAATGCCATTCCGCACATTAGGCTAAGGATAAGGATGATGTTCTTTTTGTTCATGGTTTAGAGTATTTATTATAGCATTAGTCTGATAATTTTGTAGAATAGCTATGGTCAAAGAATTTAAAAAAATCTTTATGTGTCATTTTAAGATTTTCATCTGGTATTTCTGGATTAAATAAATATACGTACTTGTTATCTGCTTTTGTTGCAGTATAAGCATGATATTTCTGAAAAGCATAATGATTTATTTTATAAGTATTATGACTCGCTACAACTGTTGAGTAGTTGCCGGATTTAATTTGTTCTATTGTTTTCTTATTTGGTCGGATATCATAATCTAATGATTTACCAAATAGTATGTAATAAGGGGTACTTAAATTGTGCATTCCATGGTACATGTTATAATCAGAAAGATGAATATGTGCACCGCTAAATCTGTTTTTTATTGTCTCTAATAAAATGGCATAATCTCCAGTTTCATTTAGGTACCTTCTGATTGCAATCTCTATTGCCCTCATATCCAAATCACCTTGGGCAAGTTCGTTTGCCCCTTCAAGTTCTTCTTTGGATATTGTATATTCTCGCTGAACTCCTTTAAGTTTAACTGTTACATTTCCCTTTTTGTCTATAGACATTATATCATCAAGCATTTTCTGCCCTTTTTGAGTTGCACTTAGAGATTTTACAGCTGCAATGAGCCAGCAATCGCTTAAATAATCTCCTTGATTAAATTTCGCATCAATTTTACCATTTGCCGGATATACAGTATTTTCCTTCCATTTTGTCTGTTTGCATCTGTCTGTTAAATATCTCATATCTCGGTCTATAAGTTTAGAATTCATTCTGCCGAATTTATTTTTTTCGTATTCTATATGCCCGTCTATAGATTTATCAATATCATCTGCATAGACACCAGCTTGTTTCATAGCTTGCATGTACATGTCCTTTATATGTTTAACAGCATTTGCTCTTACTTCACTTGATAAGAATACATTACGCATTATAGCTTTAAAAATAGATTTGCCGTATGTATTCTTATACATATTTACAACAGGGATTACATTATCTACATTAATTTTTTCTGTAAATTTTTTTAGGTTCTCTGAATCACAAAACAAACCACAACTGTCATGAATTTCATCAACTACTCTCCTTGGATTAATTGTTTGTTTTGTTGTGGCTGTAGTAGTGCTATCGTTATTTGTGTCTTTTTGCCAAATGCTTGTATCACAATCCTTTTTCTCCAGGGTATCCCCAGCTTTTTTATGAGGATTATAAATAGTATCCTGTAAATAATAACTGCTGTCGATTGATGTAGCCATGGTTTTGCCCACGCTTTTTATTCTGCCTGAGTCGGTTTGCGTACAGGAGAACAAGCCGCAAACGAGGCAAAACAAAACGATGATGATTGGTTTTTTCATGGCAAACAGTCATTTGAGTTGGTTAGCCTGTGATTTAGGCTCTCTTCGGGTGTCCCAAACGGCTGCAATGCGGATAATGTCGCTTTGATATAATAAACCAACTTGTTCAGATTTTGCAGCCTTTTTTGACCATGACACTTTCATGCCGATTCCAATTGCAATAAAGATTCCTCACACATCTTCAGCACTTCTTCCGTGCTGTAGCATCTCCCTGCTTCAAAATCGCGTTCAGATTCTTCAAGCATGGCATCGATTTCTTGCATGGTATAGGGTGGCATGGAGCTTTCCATTTTTTTTGCATGTTCAATCAAATGTTCACCAACCCACTTTATGTTGCTGGGAGTAAGGATTCCGTAGAGAAACTCTAATAGATTTGATAAAGTCGTAGTGCTCATTTTTGAATTATTTGATGGCAAAAATATAAAATTTCGCTAGATTAACAGATACTTTTTATAATTTTGCTCTTTAAATCAGAAGAAAAATGAACAAAATCAGAGCCGCCGTAGTAGGTTACGGCAATGTGGGCCGCTTCGCCTTGGAAGCCTTGGAAGCCGCCCCCGATTTCGAAGTGGCTGGCATCGTCCGCCGCAATGCTAACAAAACTATTGAACTCTCTCAATACGAGGTTGTTAAAGACATCAAGGAACTGAAAGACGTGGATGTGGCCATCTTGTCATGCCCCACGCGCAGTTGTCCCGAATACGCCAAACAAATCCTGCCTTTAGGTATCAACACTGTGGATTCCTTCGATATCCATACTTCCATCGTGGATTATCGTCGCGAACTGATGCCTATTAATAAGGAAACAAAAACCGTTAGCGTCATTGCTGCCGGCTGGGACCCAGGTTCGGATTCCATCGTCCGCACTTTGATGCAGAGTTTGGCTCCTAAAGGGTTATCCTACACCAATTTCGGTCCAGGCATGTCAATGGGGCACAGCGTTTGTGTGCGCTCCAAGAAAGGGGTGAAGAACGCCCTATCGGTGACCATCCCGTTGGGCGAAGGCATCCACCGCCGCATGGTGTATGTGGAACTGGAAGATGGTGCTACGCTTGAACAAGTGACCAAAGACATCAAGGCCGACCCGTATTTCGCCAACGACGAGACCCATGTGTTTGCTGTGGATAGTGTCGATGCTGTCCGCGACATGGGACATGGTGTCAACTTGGTGCGCAAAGGGGTCTCAGGCAAGACTGCCAACCAGCGTATGGAATTCAATATGAGCATCAACAACCCCGCTTTGACGGGACAGGTGTTAGTGAATGTGGCCCGCGCCACGATGCGCCTGCAGCCTGGATGCTACACGATGGTGGAAATCCCCGTCATCGACATGCTCCCTGGCGACCGCGAGGAGTTGATAGGAAAACTTGTGTAATAAAAAAGAAGAAAAATGAAAAAGGTCCTATTGCTTTTAAGTCTTTGTCTTTTTGCGACTTCCATTCAGGCACAAAAAGAGCAGGTTTATCAGAATGAATCAAAAACGCATATTGGTTGGCAACCCGATAGGCGTTTGACCAAGGAAGATTATCAGGGTGAATTTAATAATGATCCCAGACATCAAAAATACTGTGATGAAGTAGGACTATGTGTGAGTGCCGCTACTGGTGTTTTTTATAGAATTGATGCGCGAAAAGGAAGATATAAACCTGGCAAGTACTATGAAAAGCTCTATGTTTCTCCTCTTTTTCAAAAGGATATTTCATGCTATTCTTCCACTGCAGATTCCATGGATTTTGCAAAACAACAATTGGTATTTGATATTGACGAACTAACGGCTCGTTATATGAAATATCAGTTTCATCATTTCTTGGATAGTTTTAACCTTCATTGCGATAATGAATGTACTTTCTTTTTCTTGAGTTTTTATGAAGAGGCCATGGCCCTTCGTGACACTGTCATTTCACGATACTCGCATGATGTCTATCTCGTCAATAGAGAAGGGGCGTATGATGAGTGGCGCCAAAAGATTGACCAATTATTGGATTCTTATAAAGAATATGCCACTACACCTGAAGAAGTGCAGCGTGTTCTGTTTGATAAACCTCTTGATAAGAAATTGAAACTTGCTAAATATTTGATGCCAAGTTGGTTTGCTAAACAAAAACAAAAGGAAATGCAGCAAGATGAAAAATAGACTTCTGCTTTTTTACATAACGGTCTTTGTGGCGATTGTTAATGTTTCCTGCAATAAGAAAGATTGTGTTTCGGAACTCATTAACCAAATGACCCTCGAGGAGAAATGCGGCCAATTGACCTGTCCTATAGGCTTCAATTTCTACGGCAAGGAGGGCGATTCTCTATGGCTTGCCGATGATTTCCTTGGCATGATGGACACGATGCCGCTTGGTTCCTGCTGGGCAGTGCTCCGTGCTGACCCTTGGTCAAGGAAGACGGTGGAAACAGGCTTGAAGCCTCGTGAGTCGGTAAGGCTGCTGAACATGATGCAACGCCATGCCATTGAAAATACAAGATTAGGTATTCCTCTTTTGTTTTGCGAAGAAACACCCCATGGCCACATGGCAGTGGGTACGACCGTTTTCCCGACAGGGATAGGCCAGGCAAGCACATGGAATCCTGAATTGCTCGAGCAGATGGGCGAGGTGATGGGGAAGGAGGTGCGCCTTCAAGGCGCACAAATCGGCTATGGTCCCGTCCTCGACATCGCCCGCGACCCGCGTTGGTCAAGGGTGGAAGAGACCATGGGCGAAGACCCGTATCTCTCCGGTGTTTTGGGTGCCGCAATCGTGCAAGGAATGCAGAAAAACGTTTGCGCTACCTTGAAACATTTGGCTGCTTACGGCATTCCGCAAGGTGGACATAATGCCGCCACGGCGGAGGTGGGCCAGAATCGTTTGATGACTGATTATCTTCCTTCGTTTGAGAAAGCCATTTGCGAAGGCAACGCCAAAACCGTGATGACATCCTATAACACCATCGATGGCGTCCCTTGCTCGGCGAATCAATGGCTGCTTCAAGAGGTGTTGCGCAATTCGTGGAACTTCAAGGGTGTCGTTTTCTCCGACCTAAATGCCGTCAACGCCATTTATGCCACGCAGCATGTGGCCGCCGACCCAGCCGAGGCCGCTGCCATGGCTTTGAAAGCAGGTGTCGATATTGACTTGGGCGGTTACAACTATGGTGGCTTCTTGAAAGAAGCCTTGCAACGCGGTCTCGTCACCGAAGCCGAAATTGACCGCGCCGTGCGCCATGTCTTGCAACTGAAATTCGACCTCGGACTGTTTGAAAATCCGTATGTGGACGAGGCATTGGCCGAGGCAGAAGTGGGCACGAAAGAAAACGCCCAATTGGCCAAGCAGGTAGCTTTGGAATCCGCCATTTTGCTGAAAAACGACGGCGTTTTGCCTTTTGGCGAAAACATCAAAAAGGTTGCCGTTATCGGGCCGAATGCGGATAATATGTACAACCAACTCGGCGACTACACCGCGCCTCAAGACCCCGACCGCATCGTGACCATGCTCGAAGGCATCCGCGAAAAAGGCAGGGCAGAGGTGACTTACGCCAAAGGTTGTGCCATCCGCGACGAGAATGATGCAAACATTGACGAGGCAGTGAAAATCGCCCAATCAGCTGATGTTGTGGTATTGGTTGTGGGCGGCTCTTCCGCCCGCGATTTCAAGACGAGTTACGAGGAGACGGGTGCCGCTAAAGTCAATGAGTCCATCTCCGACATGGACTGCGGCGAGGGTTACGATCGCTCCACTTTGAAGCTTTTGGGCAAACAGGAGGAACTGTTGCAGGCCATTTACGCCACGGGCAAGCCCGTTGTGACGGTCTACATCCAAGGCCGTCCCTTGGACATGAATCTCGCCGCAGAAAAATCCAATGCCTTGCTGACGCTTTGGTATCCTGGCATGGAGGGCGGTTCCGCTTTGGCTGACATCCTTTGGGGCGACTACAACCCTTCTGGCCGTTTGCCTATCTCCGTGCCACGCTCAGTGGGACAAATCCCAGTTTATTATTCCCAACCTGCCACAGGTGATTACGTCGAGGAATCCGCCAACCCGCTTTATCCGTTTGGCTACGGACTGAGTTACACTCAATTCGAATACAGCGATTTAAAGGTTGAACAAGTTAAGGCCATGTCATCCCAGCAGGGGCATGTGGGTAGGCGGGGATCTATGGCCGACACAATATGCAAAGTCACCTGCAACGTGAAAAATATTGGCTCTTATGACGGCGAAGAAGTCGTTCAGCTCTATGTCCGTGACGAGGTGGCCAGCATTGCCCCAGCCTCAAAACTGCTGAAAGGCTTCCAAAGGATACATATTAATAAATGTGAAACCCAACAGGTCACTTTCTACCTCACTGAACACGATTTGGCGGTGTATTCAGTTGAAAAAGGCTGGCATTTGGAACCAGGGGAGTTTACAATTATGATAGGTGGACGCTCTGAAAATGTTGTGTTTTCCAGTAGTTTCAAACTGAAGTAATCAGCTAACTTTTACATTAACAATCCCGTTCCTGTCGCAGCGCAACACTACGCGCTTGTACTCGGTCTTGCCCTCGTAAACGCATTGGATGACGAAAGTAATATGGTATACTTTCTTTCCTTCGATGGGTTTGTATTCTTCGTCCTCCCAAGTGCCCGAGAGCGGGAAACTCGGATTGTCCATCTTGCGCGTGTATTCCGTGATGTTGTAACGTAGGATGTCGTTGATACCTCTGAGCGGATAAGGGCTGGCCTTGGCCAATTCGGCAGGCCAAAGCTGGACTTTTTTGCGGTATAGTAACACCTTTTCGTCTTTTCCACTCACTTCGGTGAAGAGAGGGTTACGGCTGCGTAGCTTCATCACCTCGGGCAATATCTTGTCGCTGTCGATGAAGTCGACACTGTCCTTGCTCCAGCCGATGTATCTATCTTTGACACGGAAATCCGTGCGGGTGTCGAACACCTTGTTGCTGACGCGTTTGGCGAAGATGAGGCGTAACCAGTCTTTCAGTCTGTCTTTGAACATATAACTGATTACCAGAGCAATAAGAAAAGGTAGAGTGAAGTTGCCATAGCGCTGTTGGAAAAAGAATGACGACAAGGTGGCCACCACCATGGCAGCACCTGCGGCAAGGCTGTAGAGGATTTGTTCTACCAAGAAGGTGTTCTTTCGCTTGGTGGCGTTAAGGTAAAGGTCGCTCTCGGTGAATTTTTTCAGCAGGCTGGCGCGGAAAACGAAGTCTTCGTTGCCTTTGGGCTCGTCCACTTTTACGCAGAGATAGCCCTGTTTTTCCCTATAAGCCCTTTCTTCAAAGAGCACTTCTTTGAACCGTGCTTCAAGTTGCTGATACGCATCGGGGTGCTTCAGCCGAATGTTGTCGCGGAGTCGGTAGGCGTATTTCTCTAAGACATTGCTCAAAAACTCATCGCCGTATGCAAATACTTGCCTTATCCTATCCGAAGCGTTTTTCTCATCCAGCTGACCAAGAAGATGGCGATAGCGTCCTAATATCTTGCAGCCGTCTATCAAATATTGTTGGCACTGTTCCCGACGGTCGGGCATGTCTGCCTCATGGGTGAGGACAAAGCAGCCATCGCGGAAGGCGCTCTTTGCAATGGCACAATACATTCGGATGGCATGTGTGAGGTCTTGCGTGTCATCGGGAGCGATGTCCAGGTCGTTGAAGTTGGTGATGAGCGCTTGGTTGGGAAGCAATTGCTCGTCGTTGGCCAATTCATGCAAACTATAGGACGGGGTGATAAGGCGCACACCCGATTTGAGGTCACGGTAGAAGTCATCTTTGCTGTACTTGGCCGCGTTGATGTCGAGGCTGTTAGGGACAAAAATCCACGTGTTCATCACATAGTCGGCGTATTTCGTTGGTCGCTCTGCTTGATGTGTGTTGAACCCTACCTTGAACTCCAAGGTGAACTTGTCGTGGACTTTTGTCTCTAAGTCAATCATTGTTGTGCGTTTCTGTATTGTTCGTCAAGATTGAAGCCTTCTGGATGCTTGGCTTTGATGTCCTTGTAGTAGTCCCAAATCTCGGCCAAGTCTGTGTCGTAATCGCCAGTGGGATAGAAGATTCGCTCAATGCCGCAATACCGTTTCTTGTAGTCGATGAAGCCAAGGACGATGGGTACATTGGCACCTTGAGCAATGACGTAGAAGCCTTTTTTCCAATGCTTTACGGCTTTTCGGGTGCCTTCAGGACAAATCACGAGTTGCGTGTCTTTGTTTTGGCTGAACATCTCAACCATCTGCTCCACGAGGTGGTTTTGATGACCGCGATTGACCGGAATGCCGCCTACTTTCTTCAAAAGCCAGCTAATGCCAGGCTTGAAGAATTCTTGCTTGATCATCACCTTGAACTTGATGTCGTAGTACCAATAATAAGCCAGACCGACAAAGAAATCCTCAATGGCGGTATGCGGCGCCATGATGCAGACGGCATTGCCAAGGTCCTTTGGGGCCTCGTTGACGGTCTTCCAACCGCCAAGGCGAAGCCCCAATTTACCTATTTGTTTTTTTATACCCATGATTACCAAATGGTTGCTCTCTCTTCAGGAGCGATATACATATTGGTTCCTTCGGGAATGTCGAAAGCCTCGTAGAAGTGCGGCATCGAGCCGAGGGTACGGTTGACGCGAGCCTCGGCAGGTGAGTGCACGTCGGTCTTCACTTGGCGTTCGATGTACTTGTCGCGCGAGTTGTTGCGCCAGATAGTGCCATAGCTGATGAAGAAACGCTGGGCAGGCGTATAGCCGTCGATACTTTGGTTGGCCTTGGCCTCATCGGTCATCTGGTAAGCATCCCATGCAACATTAAGACCACCGAGGTCAGCGATGTTCTCGCCGAGGGTGAGTTGACCGTTGATTTGATAGCCCCTCACTTTGAATTCGTCGAAGAGCTTCACCAGTTGTTGGGTGCGTTCGGCAAACTTGGCAGCGTCTTCTTCGGTCCACCAGTTGTTGAGGTTGCCCTTTTCGTCGTACTTGCAGCCTTGGTCATCGAAGCCGTGGGTCATTTCGTGACCAATCACCACACCGATGCCACCATAGTTGACGGCGTCGTCAGCATCCATGTTGAAGAACGGAGGTTGAAGGATGGCGGCGGGGAACACGATTTCGTTCATCTCGGGGCTGTAGTAGGCATTAACAGTCTGCGGGGTCATGAACCATTCTTCCTTGTCGACGGGCTTGCCGATTTTGGCCATTTCCCTCTCGTTTTCGAAACGGATGGCGCGGTGCACATTCTCGAAATACGAATCAGGTGTGACTTCATACTTGCTGTAGTCCTTCCACTTGTCGGGATAACCGATTTTCACGTTGAAGGCATCGAGCTTGACGAGAGCCTTGGCTTTGGTTTCTTCGCTCATCCAGTCGAGGTTCTTGATGCGCTCACCAAGAGCGATACGCAGGTTGCCAACTAGGTTCAGCATGCGCTCTTTGGCTTCGGCAGGGAAGTGCTTTTCCACATAGAGTTGACCGATGGCTTCGCCCAGGCAACCCGAAGTGGCGTCAAGGATGCGGCGCCAGCGGGGCTGCTGCACTTCCTGACCGTAGAGGTAGTTGCCATAGAAGCTGAAGTTCTCAGCATCGAGGTCGCTGCTCAACATGGAGGCGCTGCCGTGGATGACCTTCCAACGCAGGTAGTCCTTAAGGGTGTTGAGGTCGGTGTTGAGGATGATTTTGTCCATAGCGGCCATGAAGTCGGGCATACCCACGTTAAGGCTTTCGATCATCGGGGCACCAGCGTACTTGAAATAGGTGTTCCAATCGAAATTGGGCGTCGTTTTCTGCAATTCGACAAGCGTTCTCATGTTGTAGGTCTTGTCGGGGTCGCGGCGTTCCACGCGGGTCATCGAGTTGGTGGCTAGTTTGGTCTCAAGGGCCAGGATGCGCTTGGCCTTGTCGGCAGCGGCTTCCGGTTCGGTGCCGGTGAGTTCAAACATCTTCGCGACATGTTCGACGTATTTGTCGCGCATCTCTTGCGACTCTTCAACGAGATAGTCGTCGCGGTCGGTCAGGCTCAAGCCACCTTGATAGAGGTGCATGATAACCATTTCGGCATTCTTCGGGTCGGGGCTACCGCCTGCTCCAAAGAATCCGCCGATGCCGTCGCTGTGGAGCTTGCCTAAAAGCTCAGCCAGTTGGGTCTTGTCGTTAAGGTTGTCGATCATCTCGAAATAGGGCTTCAGCTCGCTGTAGCCGCGCTCGTCGATGGCGACGGTGTCCATGCCAGCGTTGTAGAAGTCACGGATTTTCTGGGCCACGCTGCCTTGTTGTGCGGTGGTGTCTTGTGAAACCTCATCAATGATGTCTTGGATGAGAAGTTCGTTGTGTTGGTCGATTTCCGTGAAGGCTCCGTAGGTGGAGTATTCTTCCGGAATCGGGTTGTTTTTCAACCACTCGTTGTTGACGAAGCGGAAGAAATCCTCAGCCGGGTTGATTTCGGTGTCCATGTTGCTCAGCTCGATGGCGGGAACAACTTCTTTCTTGGGTTCAGGTGTTTCGGCTGTCTTTTGTCCACAGCCAGCTGCCACTGTACAAATAATCGTCATGGCTACAATGTGTTTTTTCTTCATTACTATTTATTTAAAGATTTAAGATTCAATGATTTAAAAATGAGATTCCCTACGGGAATGGAGAATAGTGTTGTGTGTATACACGGCGGCATAACCAAGTTAAAGGAGGTTTGGTGCCCAAAGCCGCCGTATTGAATAATAATGACAATACGCCATTCCCGCAGGGAATCTTCAACCTTTCCATTATAAATCTCCTTCTAGTTTTAGTTCCGTCTGCAATGTCCTCAAATAAGGCCGCTCTTCCACCATCTTTTCAAACTTATCTTTGTCGGTATAGGCCTCGATTTCGGCGGGACGCTCCATCACCTCGGGCTTGAGTTGGTATTGGTTGTTGTGCAGGCTTTGTTTCAGATGGTGTTTCAAGGCGCTCATGCCTTCTGTGTCGTGCTCAAAGAGCAGGTTGTCGACGCTGAAATGGATTTCGGAGGTGCCTATTAATTTAGGCGTGTATTTTCCTAAAGCCGCCGCAAAATTGGGTGAGACGTTCTTGTAACGGTTGACAAAATCAGCCCAAGCCGCAGTGAGTTGCTCCTGTGTGAAAGGAGTGTTCCAAGTTTCTTCTTTTTCTTCAGACTTCTTCTCGGCTTGCTGCATCGCCTTGTTGATGCTTATGCTGCTTGTCGTTCCGCGGGGACGGACGATAGGCGCAGCGGACGTTGCGGTCGTTGAGCCTGTCGAAACGGGAGCGGCTTGTGGTTGGATTGTTGGCTGTTGAACTGTTGGATTGTTGGGTTGAGGTTGATTTGGCTTGTTGGTCGGCCCTTCGACAGGCTCAGGGACCTTAGCGGTAACCACGGGCTCGGAGACCTTTGCAGTAGCGGACGTTGAGCCCGTCGAAACGCCGCTAGGTACGGTAGGGTTTACGTTTTGCGCAGGTCTATTCTGCGGCATCTGCACAGGCTGTGCTTGTGTCGTAGGTAGATTCAAGGCTTGGCTGCACAAGGCGCACATCTTCAACAAGGCAATCTCCAAATGCAAACGCTTATTATTGGCGGCACGATAGTCGATGTCGCACTTGTTGTTGATTTCCAAGGCTTTAATCAGGAAGGGTAGGGGACAGGTTTGCGATTGAGACAGATACCTTTGCTTCAATTGCTCACTTACTTCCAAAAGCTGTACCGTAGAAGGGTCTTTGCAAACCAAAAGGCTTCTCAGATGGTTACCCATGCCGCTGACAAAATGCTGAGGCTCAAAGCCTTTGCTGATGATGTCATTGAGAATGAGCAGGATGTCGCTCGTGTTGCCATGAAGGATATGGTCGACGATTTGGAAATAATAGTCGTAATCCAACACATTCAGGTTGTCGATGACATCCTTGTAGGTGATGTTCTTGCCGGAGAAACTGACCATTTGGTCAAAGATGGAGAGTGCATCACGCAAGGCGCCATCGGCTTTTTGGGCGATGATGTTCAAGGCTTCAGGCTCGGCACTAACACCTTCGCTTTGGGCGACAAAAGCCAAATGCTTGGCAATATCATCCACAGTAATTCGTTTAAAGTCAAAGATTTGACAGCGTGAAAGGATGGTCGGGATGATTTTGTGTTTCTCCGTGGTGGCCAAGATGAACTTGGCATACGCAGGCGGCTCTTCCAAGGTCTTTAGGAAAGCGTTGAAAGCTGCCGCCGACAGCATGTGAACCTCGTCGATGATGTAAACCTTGTACTGCCCTATTTGCGGTGGAATTCTCACCTGATCGACCAGACTGCGGATGTCCTCCACCGAGTTGTTGGATGCAGCGTCCAATTCATAGATGTTGAACGAGGCATTGTTGTTGAAGGCGCGGCACGACTCGCATTCGTTGCAGGCCTCCATGTTCTCCGTGGGGTTGAGGCAGTTGATGGTCTTGGCCATGATACGGGCGCAGGTGGTCTTGCCCACGCCTCGCGGACCGCAAAACAGGAAAGCTTGCGCCAAGGTGTTGTTGCGGATGGCATTCTTCAGAGTATTGGTGATCGAGCCTTGACCAACGACGGTGTCGAAAGTGATGGGCCTGTATTTTCTTGCTGATACGACGAAATTTTCCATATCGGGAAGCCTTGGTTTTAACCGACAAAAATACAAATTTTCAGCGTTGACCTACATAAATTGTCTCGGATAATGAATATTCTGTTCGTTTTCAACATGAATTCCTATTAATTAACCACGAATTATCAAAAACTCAATTTATGAATCAATTTGTGATAAATTTCTGATAATTCGTGTTTTATAAAGAAAAAGCAAGCCAAGCTGTTTGATATTTTTCTGCACAATTGTTGACGGCATTGAAATTCCTTTTATTTTTGTGCCTATGAAAATGCTGATTCTGGTTCCGAAAGTCACAGGGCGCGTGATGTATGTCTTCGATTTGATGTTCAGGCAGTTGCTTGGCCTAGAATTCGATTTGACTACCAGCGAAGAACAATTCATGGCTTTTGAGGGATATAAGATGCATTATGGCACTCAAAGGATTGAGGATGAGCCTTTTGTGAAAGCGGATGAGTTGCTTTTTGAACGTCACATTCACGAACAGTCGTTCCGAACTGTTGGATTTGAGGGAACCGTGGCTCCTTACGCTGTATTTGGCAACGGCAATCTCATGCCTTTCGATGTTTTTGCGGCTTCGTTTTTCTTGGTTTCCCGCTACGAAGAATATCTTTCGCAGGTGCGCGACCAATACGGACGTTTCCGTGCAGAATCGACATGGATGTTTGAGAACGATATGCTTCAGAAACCTTTGGTCAACATTTGGGCTTTGGCTTTGGGCAAACGATTGCAAGCCGTTTTTCCTGATTTACCCATTAAAAAGCCGAAATTCACTTTCGTCCCGACTTACGACATCGACGCGGCTTGGTCAT
>JAEEGJ010011622.1_pt1 | contig 22237 bp, 20 predicted proteins | sample 8958761 | NCBI WGS metagenome assembly JAEEGJ01 (sample SAMN16246546, study PRJNA631951) | gut metagenome | biome: gut microbiome; feature: rumen; material: RS-attached | host: Bos | place: Iran: Karaj | collected 2018-10 | reverse complement strand
CATCTCGCCTATTGATGGTCGTTATAGAGGTAAAACCGAACCCTTGGCCGCGTATTTCTCTGAGTATGCCCTTATCAGGTATCGCGTACGTGTAGAAATCGAGTATTTCATCACCCTTTGTGAATTGCCTTTGCCGCAATTACAGGATGTCGATCATGCATTGTTCGACCAACTTCGTGACATCTATCGTCAGTTTACACCTGCTGATGCCCAGCGGGTGAAAGATATTGAGAAGGTGACCAACCACGACGTGAAGGCTGTGGAGTACTTCATCAAGGAGAAACTTGACGCCATGGGTGGTTTTGAGTCATACAAGGAATTCATCCATTTCGGACTCACTTCGCAGGATATCAACAACACCAGTGTGCCCCTTTCTATCAAGGAGGCGCTGGAGCAGGTGTATTATCCGCTTCTGGAGGAGTTGATTGAACAACTGAACGACTATGCCGAGCAGTGGAAGAATATTCCGATGCTGGCCAAGACCCACGGACAGCCTGCATCACCGACCCGTCTGGGTAAAGAGGTGATGGTGTATGTGTATCGTCTGGAAGAGCAGTTGCGTGCTTTGAAGGAGACACCGGTGACCGCTAAGTTCGGTGGCGCCACGGGTAACTTCAATGCACATCACGTGGCTTATCCCCAGTATGACTGGCGTGAGTTCGGTAACGGCTTCGTGAGCGAGAAACTCGGTCTGGAGCGTGAGCAGTTCACGACTCAGATTTCCAACTATGACTGGCTGGGCGCTATCTTCGATGCGATGCGCCGTATCAATACGATCATCATCGATCTCGACCGCGACTTCTGGATGTATATCTCGATGGATTACTTCAAGCAGAAGATTAAGGCCGGTGAGGTGGGCTCCAGTGCGATGCCTCATAAGGTGAACCCCATTGACTATGAGAACTCGGAGGGAAACCTCGGTATCGCCAATGCCATTCTGCAGTTCCTGGCAGCTAAGTTGCCAGTGAGTCGTCTGCAGCGTGACCTGACCGACTCAACGGTGCTCCGTAACGTAGGTGTGCCTATGGGTCATGCACTCATTGCCTTCCAGAGTACACTGAAGGGTCTGCGTAAGCTGATCCTCAATGAGGATAAACTGCAGGAGGATCTTGACAACACCTGGGCTGTGGTAGCTGAGGCCATCCAGACCATCCTGCGCCGTGAGGCTTATCCCAATCCTTATGAGACCCTGAAAGCACTGACACGTACCAATGAAAAATTGACTGGGGAGAAGATACGCGACTTCATTGAGACGCTCGAGGTGAGTGAGACTGTGAAGGAAGAACTGCGTGCTATTACCCCCGCTACTTATACAGGTATCTAAATCAACCAATCAAAATTTGAGAGTAAGAAAAAAGTAAGAACAATTTTTAAAAGACAGACCAACTATGGATTTTGAGAACAATGAAAAGAAACACGAAGAACCAACACAGCAAGATGGTTTTCAGAGAGAGGTAAGACAGGGACGCTCTCCGCGTCCGCGTATCCATACAGCTCAGCGCCCCAGCTTTGAGCGTCCCAACTATCGTCAGCACGACGATGAGGGCGGCTTCCGTCCCGAAGGGTTCGGTGCAGGTTTGCAGAGCAATGCGCCTCAACGCAGCAGCTACCGTCCCCGTAATAACTACGAGGGTGGTTACGGACAGCAGCGTCAGGGCGGTTATGGCCAGCGTCCTCAGGGTGGCTATGGTCAGCAGCGCCAGGGCGGTTATAGCCAGCGTCCCCAGGGTGGTTATGGTCAGCAGCGCCAGGGTGGTTATGGCCAGCGTCCTCAGAACGGTTATGGTCAGCAGCGTCCCCAGCAGGGCGGCTACGGCCAGCGTCCTCAGGGTGGCTACGGCCAGCAGCGTCAGGGCGGTTACAATCAGCGTCCTCAGCAGGGCGGTTATGGCAAGCCCTACGGAGCTGCATCTTATAAGAAAGGTCCGCGTCAGCATACTGCCGACTACGATCCGAATGCAAAGTACAGTCTGAAGAAGCGTATCGAGTACAAGGAGATCAACTATGATCCCAATGAGCCGCTTCGTCTAAATAAGTTCTTGGCAAATGCCGGTATCTGCAGCCGTCGTGAGGCAGATGAGTTCATCCAGGCTGGTGTAGTCACCGTGAATGGTGAGGTGGTGACCGAGTTGGGTACCAAGATCCTGCGTACTGACGAGGTGAAGTTCCACGATCAACCTGTGAAGATCGAGAAGAAGGTCTATGTCCTTCTGAACAAGCCGAAGGACTATGTGACCACCAGTGACGATCCTCAGCAGCGTAAGACAGTGATGGATCTGGTGAAGAATGCTTGTCCGGAGCGTATCTATCCCGTAGGTCGTCTGGACCGCAACACCACAGGTGTACTTCTCTTGACGAACGATGGCGACCTGGCTTCGAAGTTGACACATCCGAAGTATCTGAAGAAGAAGATCTATCACGTATATCTCGATAAAAATGTCACTGCTCACGACCTGCAACAGATTGCTGATGGTATCCAGTTGGAGGATGGTGAGATTAAGGCCGACGATGTGCAGTATGCTCACCCTACCGATAAGAAGCAGGTAGGCATCGAGATCCACAGCGGTAAGAACCGTATTGTGCGCCGTATCTTCGAGAGTCTCGGTTATCACGTACAGAAACTCGACCGTGTTCAGTTTGCCGGTCTGACCAAGAAGAACCTGAAGCGCGGTGACTGGCGTTACCTCACAGAGGAGGAGGTTGACCGTCTGCGCATGGGTGCCTATGAGTGATTGAAGATTGAAAATTGAAGATTGAAAATGAAACGTACAAAGATTATTGATGTGCTGAAGAGCACTGAATACGGTAAAGATATCTGCGTGAAGGGTTGGGTGCGTACGCACCGTAGCTCTAAGGCCGTTGACTTTATCGCCCTCAACGACGGATCGACGATCAAGAACGTACAGATTGTGGTGGATCCCGCTAAAGTGAGTGAAGAGATTCTGAAACAGGTGACGACAGGTGCCTGTATCAGTGCCACTGGTAAGCTAGTAGAGAGTCCCGCTGCAGGTCAGCCTTCTGAGATTCAGGCAGAGGCTATTGAGATCTATGGTCTCTGTGGTAATGACTATCCGATGCAGAAGAAGGGTCAGAGTTTCGAGGTGATGCGTAAGAATGCCCATATGCGTCTGCGTACCAATACTTTTGGTGCGGTGATGCGTATCCGTCATAACATGGCAATGGCTATCCATACTTATTTTCATGAGCATGGCTTTTACTATTTCCATACACCGTTGATTACGGCTTCTGACTGTGAGGGTGCAGGCAACATGTTCCAAGTAACCACGAAGAATCTCTACGACCTAAAGAAGGACGAGCAAGGTAAGATTATGTACGATGACGATTTCTTTGGTGAGCAGACCTCACTGACGGTATCCGGACAGCTGGAGGGTGAGCTCGGTGCGACTGCATTGGGTGCTATCTATACTTTCGGTCCTACTTTCCGTGCAGAGAATAGTAATACCCCTCGTCATCTGGCTGAGTTCTGGATGGTGGAGCCTGAGGTGGCCTTCCTCGATCAGGAAGAACTGATGGATCTCGAAGAGGACTTCATCAAATATTGCGTAAAGTGGGCACTTGATCATTGTAAGGACGATCTGGAGTTCTTGAACAAGATGATTGACAAGACACTGATCGAACGTCTGGAAGGTGTGCTCAAGGAGACCTTCGTGCGTTTGCCTTACACCGAGGGTATCAATATCCTGCAGGAGGCTATCAAAAACGGTAAGAAGTTTGAGTTCCCCTGCAACTGGGGTGACGACCTCGCTTCAGAGCACGAGCGCTTTCTTGTGGAGGAACACTTCAAGAAGCCAGTCATCATGACTGACTATCCGCGTGCTTTCAAGTCGTTCTATATGAAGCAGAATGAACAGCAGGGTGAGGGTAGCGTAGGTTATAAGGGTGCCGTGGCACCTGGTCCTACGATGCAGGGTACTGATGTGCTGTTCCCGCAGATCGGTGAGATCATCGGTGGATCAGTCCGTGAGGAAAGCTATGACAAGCTGATGGGTGAGATTGAACGCCGTGAGATGGATAAGACCCATTTGTGGTGGTATATCGACACCCGTCGCTGGGGAACCTGTCCGCATGCAGGTTTCGGTCTCGGCTTCGAGCGTCTGATCCTGTTTGTGACAGGTATGCAGAATATCCGCGACGTTATCCCGTTCCCGAGAACGCCGAAGAGCGCAGAATTCTAAATAAAAAGCCTCGCCAGTTGGCGAGGTTTTTATTTTACTAATCGGATGCCTTCTTCTTCGATGGTGATGAGTCGGCGTTTATACAGATCGCCGATGGCTTTCTTAAAGGCTTTCTTGGAGACTTGGAAACTGTTGTAGATCAGTTCTGCAGGAGACTTATCGCCGAGGTTGCAATAACCGTCGTTCTCGTAGAGATAGCGCAATAGTACCTCTGCGAAGTCGAGGGTATGCTGGCGGCCTGTGGGCTGTAGTGTTAGGTCGATTTTCCCGTCCTGGCGCACATGGTCGATATAACCTGTCAGACGGTCGCCGCTATGGAGGGGACGGAAGATCTGGTTTTCGTAGATCTGTCCCTGATACCTGTTATCCACAATCGCTTTGAAGCCGAGGTCGGTCTTCTGCCACACAAGCACATCGACAGGCGTTCCGTGGGTAAGGGCTTCAGGGGTTGTGAGATACTTATCTACCTTGGCGGTCGCCATCAGACGATAGCTGTCTTCATCTACCTTAATATATACGATATAACTGTGCCCCTGTTCCATCCGCTTCTTCTGTTCACGGAAAGGACAAAAAAGGTCTTTCATCAGTCCCCATTTCAGGAAAGCACCGAACTGATTCACCCATGCCACTTCGAGATAAGCAAACTCGCCTACCTTGGCGTATGGACGTTCGGTGGTGGCTACTGGGCGCTCTTCCTGATCAAGGTAGAGGAATACTTCGATCTCGTCGCCGACATGCATGTCTTTGGTCACATAACGCTGGGGAAGGAGAATCTCACCTTCCTCACCACCGTCAAGATACAGTCCGAAATCAACGGTCTTAACTATTCTGAGGGTATTGTAGTCTCCGAGTCTGAGCATGTTTCCTGAGGTTTAATGAATGGGGGTTCAATCAGTCCGTCGCGCAGATGGATGGTGCGGTCAGTGATGGCGGCCAGTCCTTCATCATGGGTCACAATCACAAAGGTCTGTCCGAACTGGTCACGCAGATCGAAGAATAGCTGATGCAGTTCCTCCTTGTTCTTCGTGTCCAAAGATCCTGAGGGTTCATCGGCCAGAATGACGGAAGGGTTGTTTACGAGGGCACGTGCCACAGCGATACGTTGTTTCTCACCTCCCGAGAGTTCATTGGGCTTGTGCGAGGCACGGTCGGAGAGTTTCATGAATGCCAACAGCTCCTCTGCCCGCTGTCGGGCCTGTTTGTTGGAAGCCCCTGCAATATAGGCAGGAATCATGATGTTCTCAATGGCTGTAAACTCGGGGAGCAGCTGGTGGAACTGGAACACGAATCCGATATTCCGGTTGCGGAAGTCGGACAGCTGTTTCTGACTGAGACGCGTCACATCGGCGTGGTTGATCTGTATCGAACCAGTATCCGGTCGATCCAGAGTACCGATGATTTGCAGAAGGGTAGTCTTACCAGCACCGCTGGGACCAACGATACTTACAACCTCACCCTTGTCGATATGCAGGTCGATGCCTTTCAGCACCTGTAGTGAGCCGAAGCTCTTGGTAATATTCTTAATGTCTATCATAATTGCTTTGCTTTCTTATTCTTTTCATGGAGCCAGCGCGAGATACTGTCGTAGATACTGTTCTCCTCGTGGTGCTGAGCCTCGGTGAAGCTCATGCGGTCTTCCTTCTGGTCACCGAACTGATCAGGGAAGATGATCATCAGGTTCTTACCCGAGAAATGCTTCTGTAACTCGTCTGGCAATCGTTCCAGCGCGTTCTTATAAGAGATGGTGCCTTTACGGGCTGTTACCACCACGAAGAGATGATCCTCGGAGATGCCTGCTGCCAATTGGGGCAATTCATTCCAATGGTTCATCTGAGTGTATTCAGCCCTGACATTCGGGTGGCGGTTGTTGATATATTCCGCAATCAGTGACAGTGACTCCTGTCGGCCATGGAACTGGATACGACAATCGAGCTGCCCTGCTAATCTACTCAGACGCTCCAGCCAACGGTGGAAGCCGGGTTCGAATTCCGCCCGTGAAGGAACGGCCACCTGAATACGGCGCAGCGTACTCATGGGTTGCACAAAACGGGTGAGAATAATCTGACGGTTTAGTCCGTTGTATAAGCTTTGGATGAACTCACCCCAGAACCTCGGGTTGATGTCGGTATGCACGTGCATACCCATGATGATCTCCGAACAGGCAAACTCGCGGAAGGCGTGCTTGATACCGTTGGCGATGTTCGTGGCTAAGCGTACCTGGGTCTGCATCCTTACCTCCGAAGCACTGGCCTGTTTCTGTAGTTGTTCCAATAGGCGCAAGCCCTGTTCGCGGGAGGTGTTGCTGCGAATGCCATCATATACCACGTTGAGAGCTACCAGTTCCCTGTTAAGACGCTGATTGCGGATGGTGGTGGCGAGGTATAGTAGTTGTGGTGCAATCTCTGGATATTTTACGCATATGAGCATTCTTTCATCGTCCTCACCGACGGAGATGTCATTGCGCAAATGGGTTTTCTCCTGTATGATGATTTGTTGGGAGGCATGCTCCGTCATCAGCGTACTGATCACACAGGTGAAGAGTATCATCATCACTACACCATTGAGCATGATGTCGTCCATCAGATAGACACCAGGTGCCACCTCTAAACGCATACCTACCAGTACCATGGCGATGGCACCTGCCGCATGGGCTGATGTAAGTCCGAACATCATATTACCGTCTGCTTTCGACAAACGGAATAACAGACTGGAAAAGTAGGCTGCAAGGGCTTTTCCGAAGGTACCGAAGAACACGATGAGGAACACCGTCCATACCATATCGATGCCGGTGAAGATGGTCCGTACGTTGATCAGCATACCCACACCAATCAGGAAGTAAGGGATGAAAAGCGCGTTACCAATAAACTCGATGCGGTTCATCAGCGGTGAGACGCGTGGGATATATCTACTAAGAATCAAGCCGGAAAAGAACGCACCGAAGATTCCTTCGATACCGATAAGCGAGGTGAGAGCCGCACTGAGGAACATGATGCCCAACACAAAGATATACTGCATTACCGCATCACTATAACGGCGCAGGAAGTAGCGCGCCAGTTTCGGAATCAGGATGATACTACCAATACAGAACACGGCGAACTTCAGGATGAACAATGGCCAGTAGTACCAGTGAGTACCACCATCGTATGAGCCGGAGAGCGCAGCCAGCATGACGAGGGCCATGAACAGCGAGATCATTGAAGAACCCACACTCAGACTGACGCTCGGATGCTGTTGCAGACCGTAACGCCCGATGATGGGGTAGGCTATCAGTGTGTTCGATGCCATGATACACCCCAGCAGGAAAGAGGCGGAGCCGGAGTAGCCTAAGACGGTGATGGCCATCACATAGGTGAAGATCAGCGGTACAAAACAGGTAAGTAGTCCAAAGATCACAAACTGCTTGGAGTGCTTCTTCACACCCTCCATGTCCATCTCTAGTCCTGCAAGGAACATGATATAGTAGAGGCCCACGCGACCAAAAAGCTCAAAGGAGTTGTCACGCTCTAGGATATTGAAGCCATATTGGCCGATGGCGACACCAGCGAGCACCATACCAATGATATGCGGGATACGCAGTTTGCTCATTACAATAGGGGCAAACAGAATGATCATCAGCACCACAAAGAAGACCAATGTGGGGTCTGTAATTGGGAAATATGCAGATAATAGTGTCATTTCTGCTGCAAAGTTAGTGATTTTTCGATAAATATTACTAACTTTGCAGCCAAATTTAATCAATTTGTAAATTAGATAGTATGAAAGTTGCAATTGTAGGTGCAAGTGGAGCCGTGGGACAGGAGTTTCTGCGGATTCTGGACGAGAGAAATTTCCCGATGGATGAACTGGTGTTGTTTGGTTCTGAGCGTAGCGCAGGTAGAAAGTACACCTATAAGGGAAAAGAGATCGAAGTGAAGTTACTCCAGCATAATGACGATTTCAAGGATGTGGATATCGCTTTTACCAGTGCTGGTGCTGGTACATCTAAGGAATTTGCAGAGACTATCACGAAGTATGGTGCCGTGATGATTGATAACTCCAGCGCTTTCCGTATGGACGACGATGTGCCCTTGGTCGTGCCTGAGTGTAATGCCGAGGATGCTTTGAACCGTCCCCGTGGCATCATTGCTAATCCTAACTGTACCACGATCATGATGGTGGTGGTGCTGCAGCCACTGGAGAAGATCTCGCATATCAAGCGCATCCATGTGTCGAGCTATCAGAGTGCCTCAGGTGCCGGTGCTGCAGCGATGGCAGAGTTGCAGCAGCAGTATAAGGAAATGGTAGAAGAGGGTGAGGTGAAGACCATCAAGAAGTTCGCCCACCAGCTGGCTTATAATGTGATTCCTCAGATCGACGTGTTCCAGCCAAATGGCTACACGAAGGAGGAGATGAAGATGTATAACGAGACCCGCAAGATCATGCACACCGATGCGAAATGTTCTGCGATGTGTGTGCGCGTGAGTTCTCTTCGCTCTCACTCTGAGAGTGTTTGGATTGAGACCGAGAAGCCTATCAGCGTTGAGGAAGCCCAGAAGGCGATTGCTGCTGCTCCTGGTTGTCAACTGAAAGATGATCCTACCACGCTGACCTATCCGATGCCTCTTGAGACAGCAGGTAAGGATGATATCTACGTAGGTCGTGTACGTAAGGATCTCTCTGACGAGAATGGTCTGACGTTCTGGCTTTCAGGTGACCAGATCCGCAAGGGGGCTGCCTTGAATGCTGTTCAGATTGCAGAGTACTTGATTAAAGTTGGAAACGTTAAATAAGGAGTGAGCAATGAAAAGTGAAAAGTGTAGAGTGAATCAAATGAGTAGAAAAGTGTGGAAGCTGTTGCTTTTGCTCTTCACTTTTCATTTCTCATTGCTTGCTGTCTCTTGTTCTGGTGGAGACGATGACGGTCGTCGTTTAGGTGAAGAGATTGTCGGCACCTGGCAACGTGGTTGGAATGAGGGTGACATTATTATCGAGGGCGATACAAGTGTTTTACCCGAAAATTTAACCTACGACCTGTTTTATTTCTATGGTGATGGTGACTACAACGGTATGGTTCGCAATGGCTCTTTCTTGACCGTCGATACGGATGGAGAGATGATATTCGAAGGCACATACCAATGTGACAATAACAATCTGAAGTTGGATTGTGTGAACAGTTCTGGTGAACCGCGTAAAATTCTGGCGCAGATATTGTCATTTACGGACAATCAGATGCAGATACGCTATGTGAACGATGAGTATGATGTCACCGTAACTGTGATTATCCGTAAGGTGTCTGATTCTGTCAAGTAATCCCCATCTTCTTATTCCACATCCTCTACGTCTGCCTCATGGAACTCGCAGTCGTAGGTAATCTGGCTATAGGCTGAGAAATAACCCAGACAGCCACCCGTAAAGTTTGGTATCGGGTTGGTGCCTGTATTGTCCATGATCTGCATGGAGTAGAAATAATCGTAACTCTTTTTGTCGATGGCACGTATCTCAATGTGTAGCCAATCATCTTCTTGGAGCAAGTCTTTATCATCGCTGCCTTCACGGGCAAAGGTAAAGAGCTGTTGCAGTTCTCCGTTTGGATTGGTGTCGTCACGCTTCACAGCCCAGCGATAACCCAGCTTGTTCCGATAGATGTGCATGAAATACCAGTTTTCTTCGTTGGGAATGTCTTGCAACAGCAGCTCACCCATCTGGTAGTTCTCTGTTACAATCTTTTTCCTGATAAAGCGGAAATTGTTCATCTTAGGCATTTTCTGCATGATGGAGCTTGAGGTAAAGTGATGCCCGTCGAATTGGATGTCGATAGTGTATTCCACGCCAGGTACCCCTACAGCAGAGGATTTATAAATGCCGTTCTTTGAATAGGTGAGTGTCTTCGAACTGCCGTCGCTACCTGTCACCACAACAACAGCATTGTCGATGTTGCTGGTAGTCGAGTTGTCATCCATATTGTTGGTTTGACTGATGCGTGCCTCCATGCCCTCATTGGATACCGATGCTTCTACCACATAAATAGGATCAACCTGATGATAGTCGATCTCAATGTCCTTCTTACAGGAAGACAAAAGAATGAGATTCAGACAGAAGAGTAGAGGAATATATTTCTTCATAAGCGGCATCAGAATTTGAAGTTAAAAGATACAGACGGCACAATGCCGAAGAGACTATATTGTACGGCACGGGTACGTGCGCCATTTTCGCTATCCTCGAAATTGATCAGGTATGGGTTGTAGCGGTTGTAGAGGTTGTAGATACCAAACACCCACTGGCGTGTCACGTGCTTTCCTTGTTTGGTCCATGAGGCACTCACATCCAGACGATGATAGTCAGGGGCACGATAACCGTTACGCTCCGCGTAGTAGTAAATCCAGTTGTCGATAATCTGATACTTGCTGCTTGGTGCTGTGAAGGCCTGTCCACTGTTGAATACCCACGCTGCATTTAGAGTCCAGCGATCAGATAATTTATAGGCTCCCACGATGGTCACGTCGTGTCTTCGGTCGTTGTTGGCATCATACCAGTCACCGTTGTTGATGCCGTCGATACGTGTCTTCGACCAAGCTAATGTGTAGGCAATCCAACCTGTCAGGCGTCCCAAATTCTTACGGGCACAGAACTCTGCACCATAACTCTTACCCTCGCCAGCCAGTATCAGTCGCTCAATTTCAATCTCACTGCTGAAACTCTTACCATCACGATAGTCAAGTACGTTGCTAATTTTCCGGTAATACCCTTCCAATGAGAAGTCATAGCTCTGATTATCAGTCATTACAAATACACCAGCACTCACCTGGTCGGCTATTTCCGGCTTGATGATATTACTGCTGATGGTATAGCGGTCAAATGGAGTAGAGGTGTTCTGATTCCTCAGGGCATGGATGTTCTGCGAGGTACGGGCATATCCCAACTTGATGCTTGTGAGCTCGGTAGGTTGGATGCTGATGCTGGCCCTTGGCTCTAATACTGTGTGAGTGGTAACAATCTCATTATTCTTATAGTTATAGTACCAGCCGATGCTGCCGTCGGGTTCGATGTCATAATAGAGTGATCCACCGAGTGGCGAGAACAAATTCAGTCTCAAACCTGCAGAGAACGTGAGTCTCTTCGATAATTTGAAGGTGCCGTTCAGCCAGACTGCGTTCTCCCAAGCCTTTCGCTCCTCTTTGCCATATTTGTTCATTACTTGCCATTCGGCTGACTTTACATTAATCAGAGAGGTCTGGAAACCTGCCTTCAACTGATAAGGCTCTCCAAAATTGATGGTGAAGTCTTGACGCAGACTTCCTTGTCGGATGTGTCCCTTATACCAGAGGTTCATGCCTACGAAATCGACACCGTTATCATTATGATACCCACTATAATATAAGGTGGTTTGCGAGTTGGAACCGCCATTGAAATGGTGTAGCCATTTCAGACTTCCCATCAGGTTGCTCCAACGGATGTCAACCATCTTATCCACTGCCGTACGGTCGTAACCAGTGAAGAAAGTCAGGAACAGTTGGTCTCTTTGGCTGATGGTCCAATCGAATTTCGCATTGATATCATAGAAGTAAAGAGTGTTATGTTTAAAGTCGGGTGTCAGTTTCAGAAACAGATCCATATAGGTACGTCGAGCCGTGACGAGGAAAGAGGCCTTGTCCTTCACGATTGGCCCCTCAAAGGTTCCTTTAGCAGCTAAAAGCCCGATAGTGGCACCGCCGTGATAGTGCTGCTTGTTGCCTGTACGACCCGTAATGTCTAAGACAGCAGACGAGGCTCCACCAAATTGGGCGGGCAACAGACCCTTATAGAGAGTGGCTCCTGCTAAGGCGTCATCGTTAAAGGTAGAGAACAAACCACCCACATGCCCTACGTTATAAATAGGAGCATTATCGAAGAGTACCTGGTTTTGTGCCGACGTTCCACCACGCACCTGAAAACTGCTGGAGGCATCACTCTCTGACTTCACACCTGGTAGCAATTGTATGGAACGCATGATATCGTTCTCACCGAAGAGCTGAGGGGTGGACGTCAGGTTTTCTATCTGAATAACCTCTGCACCTGTCTGCACATTCTGGACACGTTGGCGTACGCTGTTGGCAGTCACTACCACTTCTTCCAACCGCTCTGTGCGGATGGAGTCTTCTGGCTCTGGTGTTGCCGTTGTTAGGCAAGCGGAAAGTATGATGTTAAGTGCAATCATCACTGCAAAGGTATATAAAATTTGAGAAATAATTGCTTAGAAACGATGGAAATCGAAATATTTTCGTAATTTTGCACCATAAATCATTAAAACTAGCATAAAAATGAAGAAAATTATCTTAGCTTTGATGGCAATAGTGGCACTTGGTGCCTGCAGTGGTGGAGAGAAGGATTTAAAGTATCGTGGTCTGTCGATGGCCCTGCCGTTCCAGACATTTATTGATTCTCTGACGGCTCGTGGCTTTGCCGTAGATTCTGCCAAGACTGATTCTGCCTTTACCCGTGTGGTGATGGCAAAACCGAATGAGATCTTCCGCCTGATGTTGGCTCAGAAGGATGGTCAGTTGTTGGCACTCCAAGAGAACTACAATATCTCTACCAACGATAGTACCCGTCAGCTGTGGCAGGAGTTGCGCGACAACTTTGAGAAGGAGCTCGACGCATGGCCCAATATGCCAAAGCATGGGGACGATCACAAGGTTGCGAAGTTTGAGACTGATGGCGGCTTCATCACGCTTACTCTTGAGAATACCTACAAGCCCACGCTTCAGGTGCTTTACGAAAAGAAGAATTAAAGCATTGCTACTGTGTAAAGATAGACCGCTGCTGCTGGTATAGCCAGCAGTGACGAGTCGAATCGGTCAAGCATACCACCATGACCTGGTAGGATGTTGCCTGAATCTTTGATGCCGAGGGTACGCTTGAAGAGGCTTTCTACCAGATCACCCCATGTACCAAACACTACGATGGTCAGTCCGAGTCCAGCCCAACCAGCTGCACTCAGTCCCAGGTCGTTGACGCCATACTGCTCAGTGAGATACCACACCAATACTGCCACGGCCATTACTAAAATACCGCCACCGATGCTTCCTTCCCAGCTCTTACCTGGAGAGATGCGTGGGAACAGTTTGTGCTTACCTAAGAGTGAACCACAGATATAAGCACCCGTGTCGTTGATCCAAAGGAATACAAACACTGAGAGCGGTGCCAGATAGCTATAATGAATGTCATTACCCGTCGAACGGAAGGCAAGTACGTTCAACAGCGAGAAGGGCAGGGCGATGTATAGCTGACTCATCATCGTATAGGCCCAGTCGTTTACGGGATCAGACTCCTTCAGATAGAGCTCTGCCACCATTAAGTAGATGATGGAGATGAGGTAGGGGATGAACACCCCTGCCGAGGTGATGCCACCGTTATAGCCTGCCATCGCGAAGAAGAAATACACCCCCGCCACCGTACAGATAAGACGGTTTACGGTGATATTCTCTCGGTCGTTTACCAAACCAGTGAACTCCCAGATGGTGAGTCCTGTTACCAGTGCAAAAAGTAGTATCATCGCTTCAGCACGGAGAAAACAACTCACGATGGCGGCTACGAAGAATACCGCCGTAATGGTTCTGACAATGAAATTCTTCATATCTTACTCCTCACTTTTTACTTCTTCACTTTCTTCTTCAGTAGTTGACTCCAGCTTTCCCTGGGCTTCGAGTTCACGGGCCCGCTCCTCTGCCATACGTTCTGCATCGGCCTTCATCTGGGCTTCTAATAGTTCTTCTGCACGACTGGTCCAAGGACGTTTACCGAAGATTTTCTCTACATCCTCAGCGAAGATGACCTCACGATCCACAAGCAACTGTGCCAGTTGGGCATGTCCCTCCTGATGCTCTGTCAGAATCTGCTTGGCGCGTTCGTACTGCTCGTTGATCATCCGCAGTACCTCGTCGTCCATCACCTTGGCGGTTGTCTCTGAGTAGGGCTTTTGGAACTGATATTCCGCATTGTTGTAGAAACAAACGTTGGGCAGCTTGTCGCTCATACCTGCATAGGCAATCATGCCGTAGGCCTGTTTGGTTACACGCTCAAGGTCGTTCATCGCACCTGTGGAGATATGACCGACGAAGAGCTCTTCGGCTGCGCGACCACCCAAGAGTGAACACATCTCGTCGAGCATGGCTTCCTTTGTTTGGAGTACACGCTCTTCTGGTAGATACCATGCAGCACCAAGGGCCTGGCCACGGGGCACGATGCTCACCTTGACTAACGGATTGGCAAACTCCGTAAACCACGAGATAGTGGCATGACCAGCCTCATGGATGGCGATGGAGCGCTTCTCGGCCTGCGTCATCACCTTGGTCTTCTTTTCCAGACCACCGATGATACGATCCACAGCATCGAGGAAGTCCTGCTTCTTCACCGTCTGGCTGTTATGACGTGCAGCAATCAGGGCTGCCTCATTACATACGTTGGCGATATCTGCACCTGAGAAACCAGGTGTCTGACGGGCGAGGAAGTCAATATCTACGCTGTCGTCGGTCTTCACGGGCTTCAGATGCACCTTAAACACCTCTTTACGCTCGTTTAGATCTGGCAGATCTACATGAATCTGACGGTCGAAACGACCTGCACGCAACAGGGCGGAATCGAGCATGTCGGCACGGTTAGTAGCTGCGAGGATGATGACACCGCTGTTCGTACCAAAGCCGTCCATCTCCGTGAGCAGGGCATTCAGCGTGTTCTCACGCTCGTCGTTACCACCCATGGCAGGGTTCTTCGAACGGGCACGTCCCACAGCATCAATCTCATCGATGAAGATGATACAGGGCGACTTCTGCTTCGCCTGCTGGAACAAGTCGCGCACACGACTGGCACCAACACCGACGAACATCTCCACGAAGTCCGAGCCGCTCATGCTGAAGAACGGCACCCCAGCCTCGCCAGCCACGGCCTTGGCCAGCAGCGTCTTGCCGGTACCCGGAGGGCCTACCAGCAGCACACCCTTGGGTATCTTGCCACCCAGGTCGGTGTAACGCTTGGGGTTCTTCAGAAAGTCCACCACCTCCATCACCTCTTCCTTGGCTCCGGCCAGACCGGCCACATCCTTGAAGGTGACGTTGTTCTGCTTGGTGGCGTCATACTGCTTGGCCGTGGAGCGTCCCATGCCAAAGATGCCGCCGAAGCCGCCGCCGTTATTGTCGCCACCCATCTGGCGACGTGTGATGGAACTCATGATCCAGAAGAAGAATATCAGCATCAGCAGAGGCCCGAAGAAGACGAGAATCTCCTTCCAAGCATTGCTGCGGCTCTCTATCATGTAGCTTATATACTCGCCAGTATTGGCTTCCACACGTGCCAGCTGGTTGTCGAAGTGCTCATAGGTGCCTATGTTGTAGGTGTAGTAGCCCTGTGCACCATTCTGACCTGTCAAGGTACGTGTGATGATGTCTCGGTAGGTGGCGGTGTCGCGGCGCACAGCATCGCTCTTGATACGTATCTCTGCCACCTCCTGGTTGATGACCGTGATGCTCTCGTAGTCGTGGCGCTCCAGTATAGGCTGCAAGCGCTCCCACGTTATGGGCTGCTTGGGCGCCGAGCTTCCGTTGCCGCCAAGCAAGAGGTACCCTATGACGATGAGTAGCACGAGGTATACTATCGTCATCGGCTTTATCTTGAAAGGCTTGTTGCCACGCCCTTGGTTGCCATTCTGCTGCATGTTATTCTGTTGTTGTGCCATTAACTCTTAACTCTTAATTCTTAACTCTTAACTGAAATCTCCACCTCCTCGCCGTCGCTCCACAGCTCGTCGAGGCGGTAGAAGGCGCGCTTGTCTTTCTGGAAGATATGCACCACCACGTCGAAGTAGTCCATCAGTATCCACTCGGCGTTGTTGTAGCCCTCCACCTTGTGGGGACCCATGCCTGTGGCTTTCTTCACCGTCTCGTGCACGGCGTCGCTCAGCGCGCTGACATGCGACGGCACGTTGCCGCTGGCTATCACGAAGAACTCCGCCGGAGCCCCGTGCACCTTGCGCAAGTCGAGCACTCGCACATCCTCGCCTTTCTTTTCGTCCAGTATCTGTGCCGCCAAACGGGCCAGCACCAGTGATTCCTTGTCTCTATTCGTCATTGTTCTATTATTCTCGCTTTCAATATTCTATTTCCGTCCTCTTCCCCTATATCCACCCTCACATATCGCTCCGGCAGCAGTTCCTCCACCTTCTCGGTCCACTCTGTGAAGCAGTAGCAGCCGCTGTAGAAGTACTCCTCGTAGCCTATGTCGTAGGCTTCGGCCACCGACTTCATACGGTAGAAGTCAAAGTGGTATACCGGCTCCCCTGCCCCGTCAGTGTACTCGTTCACGATGGCGAACGTGGGGCTGCAGACGTTGTCGTTCACCCCCAGCTCGGCGCATATCTCCTTTATCAAGGTGGTCTTCCCCACCCCCATCTTGCCAAAGAAGGCGAAAAACCTGTCGTCCGGGAACTCTCCCAGCAACTTCCGTGCCACCTCCGGCAACTGCTCTATGCTATGAATCTCAACTTTCAACTCTTAACTCTTAACTCTTAATTCATAACTCTTAACTCTTAACTCAACTCATCTCAGCCTGTCGGCCGCACGCACCAGGGCCTCGTCCTTCTTGATGCCGCGGTGGGCGAGCACGAAGAACACTATCGACACTATCGGCGCATAGGCCGCCACATACCACGTGATGCTCATGTCCGAGGCCATCATGGCCTGCTCCACGGCTTTGCCGTAGGCGTCAACAGCCCAGAAGAAGACCAGGAAGACATACACCACGTTGAGCAGGAAAGCCACAGCCACGGCGCGCATCTGCATCACACGGTTATTATACATGAACACACACACCAGCGCCATGACACCCGTCAGCAGGACCATGACCACCAGCGGCCAGGTGCGGAAGCCCGACATCTTCTGGCTAAACTCTATTGTTGCTCCGGGGGTCTGCATCATCGCCACGTCTATATCGGCCTCGCCGCGTGCCACCAGGTTAAGTTCGGCAGTCACCGTCTGGTCCATCGTCGGTATGGCGAACTGATACTCCGCCACGGGGAACAGGAAGCACAGCGCCATGCAGCATGCCGCCAGCACCAGCCATAAACTCTGAATTCTCTGTATCATAACAATCCTTTGATTCTTGGTTCTTAACATTCAACACTTTCAATCGCCCAACACGCCGAGCACGCTCTCGGCCTTGCGGCCCTTGGCCATCACCGTGGCGTCCTTGACATACATGAAGCCCGGGTTGCCTCGCATCATGGTCTCTATGGCCGTAGCGTCGGCGAAGAGGTAGTCAAGCCCGCTGATGTCGTTGGCTGCGAGCCAGGCCTGCACCTCCTCGGGCAGGGCCGAGGTGAGCATCACCAGGCGCACGCCGTTCTCTTCGGCCAGCGCGATGGCACGGCGTATCTCCTCGGTGCCGCGCGGCGTCACCTTGTCAATGTGGTGCACCGTCACTATCACCATGCCGTCCTCGGCGGGCAACAGGTCGGTGGCACGGTCCTCGCCGCTGAGGTCCATCATGGAGAACCCCGGTGCGGCAATCTCGCGCGGGTCCACCACACGGCTGCTCTCCCACTCCCACTCGGCGGCCCAGGCCTCGTCGGACAGGCGCTCCATGAGCTGCGCCGACTCAAACTCCTCGCTCTCGCCGGTGCGCGTGTTGCGGTAGGTGACATAGCTCTTCATGCCTTCGGTGCTCTCGATGTCCATCATCTTGTTGCCTATCTTCCACGGCCTGAAGTCAATGACAGGCTCGTGCTTGATGTTGTAGATGGCGAAGACCACCATCAGCAGCGCAGCGGTGATGAACACCACGCCGTCGCGCTCGAAACGACGCTTGCGGCGAAGGTTGCGCGTCAGCACTATCCACACCGTCGGCACATCCAGCGCCACGTTCTTCCAGAAGGTCTCCCAGTTGGTGAGTTTCACAGCGTCGCCGAAGCAGCCGCAGTCCGTAACCTTGTTGGTCAGCGCGTCGATGAACGTCGTCACCGTGAAGAACAGCATCATCAGCGCCAGCATCCACGCCGTGAAGCTGCGGTAAGCGTTGAATATCAGCAGCACACCGACAACAAACTCGGCACATATCAGCGCAACCGACAGGAACCCCGCCAGCGGCAGAGCCCATTCGAAGGTAAGCCCGCCGATGCTCCAGGCAGTCATGTATTCCTCAATCTTGAATGTCGTCCCCATCGGGTCGACGCCCTTGACGAACGACGAGAAGAGGAACACCAGGCCCACCACCCAGCGGCAGACCACATTCAACGTGTAATTCAGCTTTGTGTCTTTTATTTTCATGTCAATCCTCATTATTTAACCTAACCAGGCAGAAGAGCGAATAGTTTACGATGTCGCGGTAGCCGCCCTCGGGGCCCTCGCTCACCTCGGTGCGACCGTCGTTGTCCTCTATCTGCTTGATGCGCATAAGCTTCATCAAAATCAAGTCGACCATAGACTCCACCCTCATCTGGCGCCACGCCTCGCCGTAGTCGTGGTTCTTGGCCATCATCAAGTCGAGCGTGGCCGTCAACTCCTTGTCGTAGAGCTCCATGGTGCGCTCATACGGCAGCTCCAACGGCTCGCTGCCCTTCAGCAGCTGCTCCTGCACGAGGGCCATCACGGCATAGTTGACCATAGCTACGAACTCGCCGCGCAAGTCGTCGCCCACATGGTTCTCCCCGCTCTCCTGCACACTGCGTATGCGGTTAGCCTTGATGAAGATCTGGTCCGTCAACGACGGCAGGCGCAGGATGCGCCACGACGTGCCGTAGTCGCGCGTCTTGCGGCTGAAGAGCTCGCGGCACACCGCCGCCTCGCGCTCCAGCTCGCTCCTTGTATCGTGGTTTTTATCTGTTTTTACAATCATATCTCACCATAAACGCCGTGCATTTTATTTTATTGTATATTTATAGAAAAATATTTTCACCCGATGTCTGCCACACTCCCAACCCCTCCCCTACGGACCCTCTACGGAGCCCCTGCGGCATTTCTTCAGTAGTTCTTCAGTGCTACACTGAAGAACTACTGAAGAACGATGGTCGAACTGCCGTACCGAGGCCGAGGGAGAGCTGCAGGGAGACATGGGGGAAATAATTGCTTCGTTGACACAATAAAAAGCCAGGGGCGTCGTTAGAGGAAAATAATGAAAAGACCTCACACACTGCCCTTCAGCATCGAGAGCCGCGGCCGCCTGCACGAGTTCGTCAGGCCGGCGGTGGCAGGCATCCTCAACGTGACGCCCGACTCGTTCTACGACGGAGGCCGCTACCGCACGGCCGACGCCATCGTGCAGCGAGCACAAGAGATTGTGGCCCAGGGCGCCGACATGATTGACATCGGCGCGGCGTCGAGCCGTCCGGGAGCTGTGCTCCCGCCCCCCGAGGAGGAGGCCGCCCGGCTGGCCGAGGCGGTGCGCCTGGTGCGCGCAGCCCTGCCCGAGGCGCTGATCTCGGTCGACACCTGCTACGCCCTGCCGGCACGCAAAGCCGTCGAGGCCGGGGCCGACATGGTGAACGACATCGGCGGCGGCGACACCGACAAGGAGATGTTCGCCACAGTTGCCGAGCTCCAAGTGCCTTACATACTGATGCATGGCGGCAAGGAGCACCTCGCCGGCGTCAAGCGCATGGCCGACAGCGACCCTGTGGACGAGGTGGTGAAGTTCTTCTCCTCGCGCCTCGACGCACTCTACCGCCTGGGGGTGAAGGATGTGTGGCTCGACCCGGGCTTCGGCTTCGCCAAGGACACGGAACAGAACTTCGCGCTCCTCGACCGACTCGACGAGCTGACGGAGCTCTTCCGCGAGCCCTTATATATAGGATTGAGTCGCAAGCGCATGATATACACCACCCTGGGCACTACGGCCGACGAGGCCCTCGGCGGCACCGTAGCCCTCGACGCGCTGGCACTCGACCGCGGCGCCGCAGCGCTGCGCGTGCACGACGTGAAGCCCGCCGTCGAGACGGTGAACCTGCTGTATCGCAGATAATAGCAACAAACAATGGAGACTAAACACACAACACCATGATAGAATTGGCAATCCTCGGGCTCCCCGCCCTGCGTCTCGTCGACGTTTTCGACATAGCCATCGTGGCCATACTCGCCTACACCATCTACCGCATGGCACGCGGCACCAACGTGATGATCATCTTCTGGGCCCTGATCATCCTGCTGCTGGCATGGCGTGTGGCCGACACACTGGGTATGAGGTTATTGGGCGCCATACTGAGCGCCGTAGCCAGCGTGGGTCTCATAGCCCTCGTGGTCATCTTCCAGCCCGAGATACGCAAGTTCCTTCTCTTCCTCGGCACCAAGACACAGCTCGACGAGAGCCTGTGGAAACGCCTGCAGTTCTGGCGCCGCCAGCAGCAGAGCAAGAGCACCTCGTCATACGAGGCCTACGTCAACGCCTGCATGCACATGGCGCAGAGCAAGACCGGCGCCTTGATAGTCTTCAAACGGCAGAACTCGGTGGACGAACTCATCAACACCGGCGAGCGCATCGACGCCCTGGCTTCCAGCGCCTTGATAGAAGCCCTGTTCTTCAAGAACTCGCCCCTGCACGACGGGGCGGTCATAGCCCACGGCAGCCAGCTGCTGGCGGCACGCTGCATACTGCCCGTCACCTCGCGCCTCGACATCGACCCCAACCTCGGCCTACGCCACCGCAGCGCCATAGGTGTCACCGAACAACTCGATGTGCTGAGCGTCATCGTCAGCGAGGAGACCGGCGCCATCAGCTACGCCATCGGCGGCACCATCCACCACGACATCAGCCCCGTGGAGCTCCGCCAGGCCCTCGAGAAATACGAATGTTGACGGTCCGATTCCCGGCATGCTGCCGTTATAATATTAGTTATACACTTACTTTATGAAAAAAGTACTGCTCGCAATTGCTCTCATCCTGTGCGCCATAGCCACCGGAAACGCGCAGACCATCAGGAATACCAGCAATTCGGCCATTGCAACCATCGACGACAAAGGCAACGTCCGCAATACCAGCAACTCCATAATAGCCAAAATCGACAGCAAGGGTGTGATACGCGACAAGAGCAACCGCATGCTGGGCAAAATAGAGAGTGACGGCAGGATAAGGGACAAGAACAACTCCTGCTTGGGGAAAATTGAGAGCGATGGCAAGGTACGCGACTGTAACAACCACTTGATAGGCAAGGTGGAAAGCGATGGCACCGTCAGGGACAGCAACAACCATAAGATTGGCTCCGCCAAAGGTGTGCCGCAACAGTATGCCGCCCTGTTCTTCTTCTTCGACCTCTTCTGACGGTTAACGGCAGCACACATTTTCTCGTTTTACATATATTATTTATTGTAAAACGATATTTTTTTTATGTTTTTCGTAAAATTTTTCTTGTATGTAAGAAAAAAGTTGTATCTTTGCCGTCGAGAAAGGGACATAAACCTATGGCAAAGAAAGCTGCAATAACACGAATAAGAACACTTTACGCCATATTTATCGGCGTGATAGCTCTGTGCATTGGGCTGTTTTTCTTCAATATCATCAACCCTGCCGACCCACTTTTGACCGTTCAGACTGACGGTCAGGACAAAGACTACGGGGTCATCATCACCGACCTGCACAGCTCGCCCGGGCTCTACCGCCAGAGCCATGATGTGGACGGCCTGCCCGAGGGGATAGAGGCGGCCGCCACGGTGCGCTCCTTCGACGTGAACATCACCAGCGACGACAGCAGGCAGCTGGACTCAAGCAAGGCCCGCTGGTGCATGTGGCTGCAGGTGTTCTGCGTGCTGGCGGGCATAGCCATGACGATACTCATTGTGATGGCGCTGATATCGTTCTATATTAATGTGCGCCGCGGCAAGGTGTTCCCCAAGAAGAACATAGCGTGGCTGGCATGGGCCGGTGTGCTGATGATAGTCATGTCGCTGGGCATGGACGTGAGCACATACCTTGAGCAGTCGCTGGCACTCGAGCTGCTGGCCGACAGCACATGGGAGCCGCAGGTGACGGTGCAGATACACCACACGCGCATAGTGTTCGGGCTGACGATAGTGTTCATGGCCGAGATATTCAAGATTGGCCGCCAGATG
>JAEEGJ010011621.1_pt1 | contig 22240 bp, 15 predicted proteins | sample 8958761 | NCBI WGS metagenome assembly JAEEGJ01 (sample SAMN16246546, study PRJNA631951) | gut metagenome | biome: gut microbiome; feature: rumen; material: RS-attached | host: Bos | place: Iran: Karaj | collected 2018-10 | reverse complement strand
CACCCCTGAAAAGCCCCTTCTCACTAACAGATCTGAATGCTTTCAGCTTTTCTCGGAGGTTCTTCTGGTTATCCATATTGAGATGTAACCATTCGAGGAGGTATTGGGCATGTTGGGGATAAGTCATAAATGGTATAAGTGGCGACTTGCTGTAATCCTTCCTGGTCATTTCTTGTTGTCTGTTTACCGGTGCTTCATTGCGCTTTGGCTTGACCTCTTCACAGGGCACTTCTTCGGCTTCAGGCTTTTCCTCGTGCTGCTCCTTGTTGTCGTAATAGTTATTCACAATGCTACATTTATACAAGTTATATATTGGTGCTAAATCCTTCATATCATATAAATTTGAAAAATTGTTTTGTGTATTTATTGTTGGGTTCTCGATGATGTAATAGTTTACTATCGTTGGAGATTGAAAGTTTTTTGAATTGAAGAAAGGCAACTTCTTCAGCAATCCAAACAATTTATGTATGGGTTGCTTAAAGGGAGGGGAAATGGTAACAGGTGGAGAAATGGTAATAAGTGGAGAAGATTCGCCCGACAGGGCAGAGGTTAGTTCACTCGGGCAAGAACGCAGAATCGTCATGCCCTCAGAATGATGGATTGGTTCATCATTGTCTAAAGATTCCATAAATGATAGTTATATAATAATGGTGTGAATAAAAGGGCAGCAAGGGCATTTCATGAACAATATTTCCCCTAAAGATGCTCGTCCCCCGACGTAGAACCTAATCAAAGAAATAATATCACTAATTTGCCCTTCCTGCTTTGGGGCAGGAAAGACAAATAGCGACAGCATCTTTGATTAATTCTACTAATTTGTTGGGGACGAGTATTAAGGGGAAAGCTGAAGCCATGCACACCAAACTTCCATCTGGAAGCTTAGTCTATGTCTTAATCCTTATATTTTATTATTTGTGATGCAAACTTATATATAATAATTAATGTGCTCAACGATTTTTGATATGTTGATAGGTATCAACCAAAATCGCGGTTCAAATGTAGTCAATAAATCAATAAAACCAAAATATCAAAGGCAAAAATATAGCAAAATATGGAATATATAGCGGAATTATATGAGTAATGTGATCATTTTGCCAGATTATTTGCAGAAAGATGTCGTTATTCACTACTTTTTCCACTACTAGAGATTTAAATCAAGAATATCCGAGTCCTATATTCCGGATCATTTCCTTCCGCTATAGGTGGTACATTTGTTTCCGCTACGTGTGGCACATTCTAAACCGTTTTGGGTGGTACAATTAAACCGCTGCCATCACTTTAAGAACACCACAGAAATAAATAGCTTCATATTGTCCTTCAGGAACCTCGTCCATGACAAGAACCGGCTGAGATAATAGGTCGTGATTGCTTGCTCCAGAGAATTTCTTGCTAAATTGTCCTGGAATACTATTCACGCAATGCTTCTCAATATTGCCAGACTTCACATATCTAGCCCAAAGCCACATAAAATTTGTTTCGTCGAAGTTGTGATGAATTGTTACCATATAATATAGTTAATAGTATTAATCATTTTACAAACCTCTATTTATCGAATTATTGGAATATGTAACTTCTCAATTCATTAACTGTGCACATATACTAAAGGCAGATCACAAAGTGCGTCAAATACATCAGATGTATACTCGTAACCTTGTTCTATAGCTTTATTAATTCTTTTATCTGTCCAATTATGTTCTTTTAGAATAGATCTAACTTTTTGTACATCTATACTTTCTTCTTCATTTTCAACAATAAAGGTGCAGTTGTCTATTATTAGGCAATGGGGGTGTCCAAAGGGGACAGCTTCTGCTATCGCATCTGGATCGAATGACTCTATGGCATATTGTTCAAAATTAAATGGCGTAATGATGGAATTCAAATTATCGATCAATTTTTTTAAACAACTATCATTATCAAGAGGCAATAACTCATTCCCGAAATACCATTCTCTTCGAGAATCTTCGTTTTCGTGACAGTAAAAAGTATAATTATTTATACTAATAGTATGCTTAACATATTTATTACCTTCATCATCACCATATAACTTGACGTAATGGTACATGCCATCATTACCTTCATCCGTTCCTGAACAAATTAATCCTATATATTCATATTTGTAATCGTATCTTTTTTGTTGAAGCAAGCCAAAGATACTATTAATATCTGAAGAAGATAAAGTTCTCATATTTTTAGAAATGAAGATAAATTGGAAAAAATAACATAACTATAGTTTGACAATCCGACACACCGAAAGTGTAGCTTTTGAAATGATAATCACATCTCATTGGAGAGAAAACTACATAAAGTAAAAATCATCGCAAAAATAGTTCAGAAAGCGCTTCGCTTTCTTCAATATTATTTGCTTCTGCATAATTTTTGACTAAAGTATCTTTCTCCTTTGTTGATAATAGGGTATCATTATACATACATATTAAAATGTAGTATATAATTTTTTTGTATTCCATAATCATTTTTTGTGTTCGATTATCCCATAGAATATTTACCCATGGTTTTTTAGATATGCACATTTCTAAATGTGAATAACTCATTACACATTCATCCAATTCTTTTTTTGATTTGAATTGAGTTTCAAAAATAGCCTTTATAAGATGAGGTAAAGCGACGGGTCTGAAATACAGTAAACCACCAGTTCCCTTATTTCGATACATAGATGCATCGTGATTTTCAACATAGTTCTTTACTCCTGGAAAAGTATTAATAAATATCTTCCAGAAGTCCATAAGGTATTTGTAAAAGTTGTCTATCTCTTGCTGTTTTGGTCGATATTTTAGAAACTCTGCTATTTTCTTATTATTATATAGCTTAGTCTGATCATCACAATTTGTTTTATAATAAGTATAAATTATCTTGTTTGTTTCGTACAGCGTAATTAATGATGTAAAAGATTTATTATCATTGTCTGCTAATGCCTTTGATTTCTTTTTGTCAATCTGCACATTATCGTTCATGAAAAGAGGACAGTTCTCAAGTAAGTCTCTTGTGGTAATAGCGACAACATCGTCTTCGTCCAATGCTATAATATCTCCAAGACTTACAGGTTTTGCATATCTATTTAAAGTGGAAAAAATTCTTCTAGTCTTTTCTTTCCCTTCTTTTGTATTATGATGACCAATAAATATTACAGATATTTCCTCGTCTTTTAATTTCTGATTCTCTAATAAAGCTTCTTTTATTCCTGCCACTCGATGTTGTCCATCAACTGGAAAAATACGTTCTTGTCCATTAAGATGAAGAAATCCCATAGAATAATATCTTCTGTTATCAAATTCAAACTCCAACTCGTTCCAAGTCGGTTCTCCTTCATATACAGCAAGTACTAAAGCATTAAAAAAACGCTCTTTTTGAGTCAGAATATACTCCTTTATGCTCTTATGATTATCTGTCAAAGCGCGCTGTAATTGTTCTCTTAACGATTTTGATGTATGTATTTCATCATCAATACGTTTTACTCTGTCACTTATTTGTTCAAAAGTAAGTGTTGCCATATAGTAGGTTATTTTACCTATGTGTCCTCTTATTGCTGGTATATCAATTGCTTCCATGTTTTAAAATGCTTTTGAAGGTTCTTTTATTTTATAATTTGTAATTTCAGTATTAAAAGGTGGTAAAATTGCTTTAATTAGAGCACTTTCGCCCTGTTTTATTAATTCGTTATCTTGCAATTTGAAGTAACGAATATATAAATATTTTTTCCAGTATTTGAACATATTTTTGATACTATCTCTTCCATTTTGTTTTTTGCTTTCATTCAAATAACTTTTTACACGTGAACGCAGATTTTCCGTCTTCGTAAACTGAGCGCGACCAACATATACCAAATATCGCTCACAGAAAGGTAAATTGATCCCTTGAATAAAGAATACGTATATACCACCATAATCATTTGGCAAGTTTTTTATCTCATCTGATAATTCATTCTGATCATTAAGATATTTTATATAACCTGACCAGTCTGTTTCTTTATGAAAACGTAAAGTAACACTTGAATTTTCTAGCCAACGTTTTGGATGAGGATAATACACGCAATCGTATTTTTTAGTCTCATCATATTTCGCTAAAAAAGCAGGTATAGTCATATTGCTAAATTTAATAGTTTATCTTTTTACCCAAATAGCAGGCATCTCAGCCTTATATTCAGGATCAATAAAATGACATTGTTCTTGTATTATACCTCTCCGATGAATTGCAGGTTGTAGGCAGTAAGTATCAAACTCATCCATATTGACATCCTCTATTGTCGTCCAATGAGGGAAGAGGAGCTTAATGTATGCTGTAGCAATACGTTTAACCGCTGTAAACTCGCGCATGCCAGCTTGGCGGTCAAAATCTACAAGTTTGTCAAAGAGTTCACTATAGGTATTCTGCACACGAAGATTGTGCATAATTTCAGAAAAGTATTCCATATTCATAGTCCACCCTTTGTAAATCATGCTTTTATTGATACGTGGCAAATACCAACCTTCGATGAAACAATGGAAACGATCAAGCAATGCTGACTCACGGAAATTGTCAGGCAAGGCATCGAAATAACGTTTGTTGACAGGTTTTCTGTCTTCGGTGAGAGGAATATTGCCCATCAACATTAACCCGCATTCAGAAGTGAACTCCTTATCACCAATCGTCGCTTTACCTTGTTCTAGATATGACTTCAGTGCTCCTTGCAATTCCGCTGGCTCTTGGAATACAATTGTCTGTATTTCGTCAAATGCACAGAAATCATGGTTCTTTAATATGCCTGATTGATCCTTTGCTCTGTCATAGAATAGTTTGGCACGTGTAACTTTACCTCCACTAACAAGCCATCCATACTTGCTTATGTTATTGAATACGTAAGATTTTCCTGTACCTTTTGGTGCAAGTTCAACAACGTTAAGACGAGGTTCTACAAACAACAGAAGACGAGTGATAAACTCTAGTTTCTGATGCATTGTTTCAAAGGAATCTGGTTCATACTCCATCGATGAAATAATCAAATCAATCCATTCTGGGGTAGTGAAGTTTTTCCTTACATTCTGAATGAAACTTACATCAACAGACGTATATGGTTTAAATGGTTTGAAATCAACCATTTCGACATGGCTCTTCTTGCCGTCATCGTCTGGTAGCAGACACATCTTTATGATGCCCCACATTTCACCGTCAACCAATTCGGGATGCTTTGAGGCAACATGATCTGGTATCTGTCCTTCACGCTCTTTAATGCCGAGATCTGGAATGCCAAATCTTCGGATGTTATGTACCAAATCAATGTTGACAGAAAATCTCGTAAGCAATGTTATATCTTGTCCTGATATCAATTGACTACGAATATCACCGGTAGGCATAACCTTGTTGAGAAAAGATATTAGACCATTTTTATCTATATCTTCTCCGTGAGCATATTTCTTAAGGAGATAATCCTTAACGAAAGATGGCAAGTTACGCCCAGCAAACAAATTACCTGTTGTAGCACTGTCTTTATATAAAGCCTGTGCTCCTAAATACGTCTTTACCTTTTCAACAATATTAGCTTTCATATCCTAGAAATCAAACAGGTCGTTTTCCTCTACGGCCATCTTAATTGTAAATGTGTCTTCCTTTTCCCAAGTGCCAATTCTAAGTTTAACCTTTGTAATATCTTTAACAAGAGATAACCTTTCACTGGTGAACACGCACCCCTTGGCATTGAGAGTATAGTTCTTGTTGTTGTACTCGACAAACGGAGTTTGGGTGGAATCCAATCCGGCAATCTCATATACAACAACGGGATTAGCTTCCTCTATCTCGAATGATTTTAGAGTCGCACGCCATGTGGCTGTATTTTTCTCTGGAGAGATTATCATAACAGGTACCAATTGTTCCTCTGGTGTGCAGCCTCCGTGACAACCCATTCCTTCGGGAATCTTGGCCATCAACGACTCATGTTTTAATGCGCAAAGGCATATAGTCTTATTGTCTGGCATCTTTATTATGTCATACTTGTCATCAGCTACAATTGATGCCTTACTATGTGTCGTTGTCTCTGCAATACGACCATAGTGATCCGATTTATAACCTTTCAGATTGTGCCCAGGCAAAAGTTGAGATAAATAAGATATACCATGGTCAGATACTATCGCAATCTTTACTCCTGGATGTTCCGTCAAGAACTTGTGAATTGCTTTCCTGACAGTTTCAAGATCATCAATGATAAACTTTGGATAAGATCTGCATGTATGGGCAATCTCGTCCAAATCACCAGTCTTTTCGAACAATCCGCCAGACAAGGCCTGAATATCAGCTTTATTAATATCCGTCCTTGTTGGAACTTTTGCAGTAGCTATATAAACTTCATTTAGATAGTACCCTTCTGGTTCATGTTCTTTTACTAACTGGCTGATAAAAGGAATCCAATCTACGCCAAGGCCATCTATCCAAAGATAACATTGAATATCGGTGCGTGTACTTAATAGTGTTCTTGTAGTGGAGAACTTGTTAGTCCATTTGAAATGCTCGACATGATTTTGGTTCTTGGTAAGGATATATTTCTTTACTTCGTCAGTATATGTATTCCTCACTTTTGCCTCCTTATATTTGTCCATGTAGTCTAATACCCATGTGTCTTCTGTAGAGGCTACAGTCTTTCCTAAATAATAATACAAATCAGGATAGAGATCAATTAGTTTATCTTTGGATATCTTCTCTTCCCGATACCATTCAATTACTAGGGCCTTCTCAGCATGCGACATGCATGATACGTACTTAATTGCAGACAGAATACCAGCCTTAGTTTCAATCTCTTTTATTTTTTCAATTAGAAAGGACTGGACATTTGGAGCAAGTTCAATATTGTTTTTATAGCATTGAATTAGCCCTTCATGTCTTTCATCGATACAGTTTTCTTGGTCTTTCAAGCCAAAAATGGTCAGGGCAATTGCTTTTGAGAATGCAGTGTCGTTATAACCATCAAGATACTGAAGAACACGGCAGATATAGCCTTTATCACAGAACTTATGAACATAGTACTTTGCTAAGAGCCAACGCTTAAAGGGCTCTTTATTCTTGAACCAAGTTTCATAGAAAACCTTGTAGTCAGCAAGGTTGTAGATCCCAAACTGTTCATTGAAAAACTGCTCAAATCTGAAGTTGGTAATATTGATCTCTGATGCAAGCCGATTCCAATATACCTCTTCTTCCTCACTATATGGGATACAGTCTATATCAAGCTTCAGTCCTTTTGTCAAAAACTGGTAGGCATTCTCACATTTGCAGAATTCAAAAGCATTATCAGGTTTCGCATAATCTCTATGAGAATAGATTGACTTTGAAATACTGATTATATTTTGCTTCAGTTCTGGATATTTCCAGAAGCCTAACCATTCAGTAAGCGTTTTAGCAACATTGTATTTCGACTCCAATCCTTTAACACCATACGTAGTGCCTTTGGTCATTATTAGTCGATAATCTAACTGTCTGTCCGGATTCTGATAATACCAAATGAATGATTGTGAGTCATTGCGGAAGTGTTGCATCTTTCCTTCTTGACCTACAATAGGTATATATATTCTCTGTTTGTGCTTAAAACCTTCTTTCTCTGTGTCGAATCCCTTGATAGTAGAAATCAAAGCATCAAACTCCATGTTGTTCTGGTTGTTATAGAATCTTGCCATTTCAGAAAAAGGCATAATAATTCTATACTCAGAAGGAGTATTCCTGATGAGTTGTAATATTCTTTTAGCCAGTTTATCATGTGGAATGAATACATCTGGGTATTCTTCATCCATCCAATCTTCCAGTCGCTGAATATTTATATTTGGAAGATGAGATATTTCTTCCACAAATTTACAGCAGTCGCGGAAGTTATCAAATAGAACAAACCTAACAGGAAATCTGTTGGCAGTGTTTGCTCCATCGCCTTCTATTATACGATCTGCATATACGTTCTGAAGCAGCTCCTCAAAGTTGGTGAAGGTAGTAAACATACGCTATACTTTTAATATGGTGTCGAGAATCTTATCATATCCTAAGTCGCACAAAGCATTTAACAGTTGTTTTGCTTCGTCTATCGATGTAATAGTCTCAATACGAGTTTTAGCTTTTGTATGCTTGTCAATATCTATTGTTGGTTGTTCGGAAACATCAACATTAGAATCATCATTTATATTTTCTGGTTTTTGAATGGTTTGTTGAGGAATGGTACTCAATTTCCAATTCTTCAACTGTTCAATTACGGCAGTCTCTGTCCAAAATCCGACTTCAGATTCCATGTGTTGTCGGATATATGACAAAGCGGTATCATAGTCTTTTTCTTGTAGATTTACAAAAGAATCTGCCAGGAGATACTTGAGGAAGCCATTTTCAAAGTTACTTTCATATTCGTAATTAAGTAGAGACATATACTCAAACTTGACTTCTGTTATTAGGCCATCAGTTTCTACCATTAGTGCAGGATTTTTACTTCCTACCTCTGTGCATATTGTGATGATGTTGTCAGTCAACTTAGCTATCTTTTCCTTACAGTTAAGCGTTTGAAGCTTGTCGCAATACTTGATAGCCCATAGTGGGAACCCGACCTGAGAGCAAAAACCGTTTCGAAGTGCCCATCGAGCATCAGTCAAACTGCTTACATCTTTATATTCTTTGAGTTTCCTAAGTTGGAACATAGAGATTAAGCCCTTGGCTATAGACCCTTCTTCTTTTGTTTCAAATTTAAGTTCTACTTTGTTGTAGTGTTTAGTTTCGCCATCCCAAATCTTGAATGTTAAATCTATGATTTCCAACATTCTTTGAGCACTAATAGGTTTCCCGTTTGTGTCAAAAACTTTGTCTACATAAGATCGAAGGGCATATGCTAAAAGGCCATAGGAAGCGAAAGATTTATACATGCCATATGGAGCGAGTGTCAAATCTTTAAGCTTGTCAGACAAATTGAAGGTATTTTGTTTGTCAGAATGATCGATTTTTGATTTAACGAATTTATATACCAAATATAATGGATGGTTAGGATCCACGTCTGGTTTGATCTTTAGGTTGTCGTCTACACTATCTTGTAGTAGCAGGGGTATTATTTTTTCTTGAGTATTACATCTTGTTATAATATCATCCTTTGTATTAAAAGATAAAAATACTTCTGCAATTTTCTTGGCGAATTGCAGTCCCCAAGAAGTATATGATGTTCTGATGCGAACAATATCTACTGATTCTGGGCCACAGAAGAATACTCTTGGTGAAATGTTCGTATTAATTGTTTTAGGTAGTAACCTGGCAGAAACAGGTTCTGAAATGCCTTGAAGATAAACGGTGCAACTACCAACTAAAGCATCTTTAATCCAATCAGATATGATTTTTTTAGCATTATCTGTGTGTGAATTAGTTTGTTCTGCGAATCCATGTTTCTTTGAACATGTAGCATTAGCTTGATATTCTATGAAACGTTCAAATTCCATGGAATCTAATACACAATCAAAAATAATAAATGCTACATTTTTAAAACGTTCTTCTTTAGAAGCCCTTTGGGCAATATCCTTCAATAATGATAATTCACTAATGCTCCTTGCCATCATAAATGCTATGAAAACAACATAAGTTGGAGCATTTTTACGCCCATTATCTATTTTGTTCAATAGCGTGTATTCATTCGCATCCTCAGAATATAAATCAAAAGCAATAGGACGATTCAATTGCTTTAGTTTATTGTCAATTGCATCTTTCGCAATATCGCTATACTTTAATAACTGTGAAGTATATTTAAAATCGTTTGTTAATAACTGTTTTTTAATTTCCTCAATCTCTTTAGTGTCAAGGGCAGAGAACCGTATTTCGTAAATTCCTTGTGGCGATCTTTGTACTATGCCCTCGGTATTAATCCAATCGAGAATTTCATCCATATCATTGTCAATAGGAGTTCCGACATACATATTTCGTATGTTTTCTTCACTTGGAGTTACATTCTCATTTGCTGCAAGATTATTGAAGGCATTGAGCAATAAAATGGATTTGAAAACTGCAAGATATTCGTTCCCTTTTTTAGTAACATGAAGTTTATAGGAATTGAAACGTTCCGTAACAACTCCATATTTGACAGTTTTCTTATTAAATTCATCTAACACGAAATCCCATAAATAATCAGAAGTAATCATCTGTCCCTGGGCAAAGAAATATTCATTGTCCAGAAATTTGCGGATGTCAGGATTGTCACCAAGAAATTCGAAAACACTTCTTGATGAAGAGCCTACCTCTCGAGCATAATATGCCGCCATATTAGCGGTGGCTGGATGGAGTGGAAACAATGATTTCAAATCGGAAAGGGTCTCTTGGGGATTATTAGAGGTCGCAGCGTATTTCTCATATACATCACGCATCTGAGCAAAATATCTGTCTGTCATTTCATGATACAAAGCATAAGCAGGGTTGCTGCTATCTTGTTCATGCATAAACTTTCGAGACATAATCTTGAATGCAGAAACAGGTTCCATGTTATAATGCATATAATGGTACCTTCCTGTAGTTCTTGTTCTTTTTTCCGCTTTAAGTTTATCTAAAGCTGAAGGGTGAGCAATTTGAAATAAATATGAATTGCTAGTAGATTGCATTGTCGCTTCTGTCAACTCTTGAAGACTTCCTAATGCGACAGGACCTATCTCTAAGTCCATAACATCTGTAAACTCATCCCAAATAAGAAAAATACCTTTATACTCAGTTTTTTTAGCTAACTCGTTCTGCACTTCGAAGAACCATTTGCATAAGTTCTCTTGATCAAGCATTATGTGAATTCTGGCTTTTCTCAAAGCATTTTTAGTAAGAGTGAGAATAGAAGATGAACCTTCAGTATCCTGTAATTCTTTAATAAGTTTTTTTCGATCGGGGGCATAAGACTGTAGTTCAAGATCTCGCTCAATAATTGAATCCCAGAGAACAGGGTTGTTTGAAATGTGATCAATATAGTTGTCGAAATCAGTTTTTACGTTGATTTCTATACCAGCATCATTTAGTGCCTTTATGACATGCAGCTGTATCTGTAGCGAAACATCTTCTTTATTAGCAATAGAACAGGTACTATTCATTGTTACAGGGAATAGTCTTGTGCTCGTACGAAGTGCTATAAGGGATTCTCTGATAATTGAGTATTTATCCTCACTATACTCATCTGCAATATAATCCTTAATATCTTCAAAAGGATCGCACAAAAAATGTTTGATTACAGCTGCTGCATGGCTCTTGCCAGTTCCATAGGTGCCTTCTAGCCAAAAAGAACGATGTTCGTCGACTACTTTATTGCTGACAGAACCTATCACCTTTTGAAGAATCTCATTAAATTGTTCATTTGGAATGAAATTCTTCCATTCATTACTTTCTTCTGTTTGTATACTGTATACCGATTTAGTTTCACGAATTTTAATCGCATCAGAGTATTTTTTTGCCATATCAATCTATTTTTTCAAGTGATGAGATTCAATTATAGACTTAAAATATGCACGAATACTTGCATCTTGAAGTAAATCCCATAATGCATTATCTAAATATGCATATTCTATATTATCTCGAATAAATTTCGAGGATATTCTTTTGGTTTCAAGATTGTCATTTTTTGCTTTAAGATGCCAAAAACCATCAAATTGCAAATAGTAAAAAGGCTTAAAAAATGGAGTTATTCTAAACTCATGTAAAATGAATACATTCTTATAGTACTCTTCTGTTGATTTATTGAAGAATACGCGATTATCTTTTAACAGTCCATTATCTACCATACAAATTACGGTATATAGTAGAATGGGTTTTGCCTTGATTATCTGGCCATGATATGATCCACATTTGATTTTCACAATCATGTCAGAATATAGTTCTTTATGAAATGTACTCATTATAAACCAAACATTATTCGTACAATATTTTTACTATTTAGATCATCGCGTAGAGTAATATGCTGTAATCCCATGGATAATTCAGCTATCAAAACGCGATTCTTTTCAGAATTTAGTGTTCTTAATCCCTTTTCAAACATAGATTGGGTTAAACCAAAAATCTTAGTCGTGCTACCATCTGCATCTTCATCAAAAAAATCAGACACTCTTAATGATTTTGTGCCGATATACTCAGCAAATTTATAGATACTATAGGCAAGTCCTATATTGGAAACATTTTCATATTTAGTTCTTTGGTATTGGTTTTTTCCAATAGTTTCTGCGAATTTAAATAGTTTGCCGATAGGAGAATATGAAAATGTTTGCAACAAAGCAGTTACAGCATTCTCAATAGTTCTTGATGGCGCATTGGGTATGCTAGTACATATTGATTCAACCATAGTTTTTTTGTCATATATTTGATCAATATGCACATTATTAACGAACCAATTAATAACAAAAGAGTTAAAGGCAAGATTCGTCAATATTAACTCCCATGTTAATTCGTGATCGTTCTCATAGACTCCTTTTAAAATATTTCCCCATTCGGTGATATTATTTTTCGCATCAATAATTTCTGCTTCTTTCAGCCATGCTTTGAAGCCATCGACTTGAGCAGTGCCGAGGGAGTTGTCATTCCAGAAATAATCAGGATCTATTAAAAACTCATCTAACCATTCTTCTCTAAAGCCAAAAGTCTTATACGCTTGTATCTTTAAAGATAATTTTTTGTCTGTGTCATTTACCATACGTATACAATCTGTTGCAATGCATCCTCTGTCATGGGAATTCAAACATTTCTGACAATGAATGCATTTAGTTTTATCAATATTAACTTTAGGCACAATTGTAAGTGCACCCGTTGGACAATCTACTTCACATGCTTCACATCTAACACAATATGCAGCTTTATATATTACTCTGCGTAAGAGGAAAGATAGTTTGGTTGTACTATTATATAATACAAACTTAATTTTACAATTATCATAATAATGGGTTTCAAATCGATAAACATTATTATCGTATTTCAGTTCACCCATATCTTTGTTTCCGCTTTTGTATACATTGTAATCTCCTAATGCTTGCATCCATGTATAAATTGAATCAGCAGGATTTACAATTGTTGCAATGAAGTTTGACGTAGTGTCTTGGAAATTTACATCTGTTTGTGATTTATTTCCAAGTGCCTTTATTTTCCATTTCCGACTTTTGATATAAGTGTCAACATCCTTAATACCTATTTTTTTGGACCATTGAATAAGTCGGTCTTCAAATGGTTTAAGTTCTTTTGGATAGTTTCTCTTTACTATCATGTCATCCCAAGTGGTTGAGAATGGGCATACTATGCAACCAACACGTGCTTTGCCAAGCCTATAAGCATGGTTTATATGAAGATTGTATTTAAATAGATATAAAAAAATTTCTGATGTGTTCCAACCAATAATGGGATGAGCATTTGTGACATTTGTATGTTTCCCCTTACCTATGCGTTCATAAGCAAAACGGCGCAAACTTTCTTCAGATCTAACACCATCAAATGTAAGTACTTTGGCCTGCTTATTTGTTCCTTCAATCTTTAGCATACGATAAAGGGGAGCAGTTTTCATGATGGTGCAACACCATCTATGGGAGTCGCTAGGGGTACCTATCTTGTCCCAATAGTGGAGTACAGACTCATGATTTTTGGCTGTGCTGAACTTAAGAGTTGGAAATTGTTTATGGTAGTATTTCTGGACCTCATTGTAAAGCTCCAGGGAACTTGGCAGTTCATAACCTGTATCAGAATATATAACTTGAAATGAGTCTGGTGGAAGAGCACGTGTACAAAGATCAAGCATCACTTGACTATCTTTGCCGCCAGAGAAAGATGCAATGAAATAATCGATTTTGGTAGTTTTCAATACTTTTTTCCCTTGTTTCTCCGCTTCAGCTAATGGCATGATATCAAAGCTGTCGCAATCTTCCTTAACAATCGCCATTTTCTGCTTCGTTTTCTTTTCTTGCGTTTCAGCAAGAGATTCGAAATCCATTCTATTGGCGGCATGCTTTTCAGTCATGCGGTTTGCTTTGCTATATGTGTCGTATGTGTCTCGAATGAATTCAATAGCCTCACTCTCACAAAGGAACATCTGCTCCTTGGTTCGCTCGAGCATCTTTTTCATATCAACAGGCTTGAGCTGAAGTCTCTCCTTGCCTGGTTGAAAAACTATTATGGCTTTATCATATATGTTTGCATCTTTAGCCTCAAAGACTAAATCGCCGTAGTAATAATATTCCTTATTGCATGCCCATAGCAATGGTTCTTCGCACTCTGGGTATTGCCATCCCATAGTGTTAAGTCCAAGTAGGTTCAGCTCCTCAAAGAACACAGGGCGAGGAGAGACATTAACCGTATCTTTCTCTACCAATGAACTGAGCTTTACACCGCCTGTTTCTCTGTCCCACGAAACTTTGAACATATTTAAATTTCGCTAATTATATTATGGCTCAGGATATTTTTCTTTCCAATCCTCGCCATAATTCTCAATTATATAATTGTTTCCACCTTGATCTAGCAAGACAAATACTTCTTCATCAGATATTCCATTTTTCTTGATAAGATCATAAAGTTCCTTACTGCTAAGAGCTTCGGGAAATTCAATCTCATCTAAATGCACCCAAGAATCCAGTTCATAGGAGTAAAACGAATGGCTAGCGATTTCCCCAATGTCGATACATTTTGGGTTTATCTTTCCTTCAATCATGCATTCGCCCCAATCCTCGGTGTTTTCAGCCAAGTCTTTTGCTAGCCAAGAGGCCATGTCATACCCTGCTTCAATCAAGGCCTTGCGCAATGATTCGGACTTATGGTCTTGAGTCGGTTCAGTATTTTTAGTCATGCTATTATTATCGTTATTACTTTAGAAGATGGTCTGCATTTGGCTATCAATCTACTTCAATGGTTCCGCCTTTTTTAGTTGTTATATGAGAAGATTTGGTGCTGTCTTGCAGGCAATCTTGTTAGTAGCTTTAATAATATATGGGCGCAAAAATAATAAATTTTTCTGACAATTATGCAGAATCGACTAATTATTTGTTATTTTTTTATTATTTTAGAGTGTTGTGCACCATTTTTAGCAAAAATTGAGTGTTTTATAATCACAAAAGGCATGACATGAGTCGTCGAGAGAGCCTTGTTTCAAGTAAAACGGATGGTTAAACTAATTCATGAAAGTTAGCTTTGTGTATAAAAAATCAACAGGCTGGTCCAAACGGATCAGCCTGAATTATTACTCTTCAATAATTTCTTTGAATTTCTTATAGAATTCATGTTTCCTATATGATTCGCCCGAGCCATCTGGTACGTATAATGTTATCTTTGAAACATCAATATCTATAAATCCATCTATAAAATCAATAGGAATCTTATGTTTAAGGTAAACCTCCTTTAGACCAGTGCAACCCGAGAAAGCCCAATCTCCTATCTTAATTATCCTTTCAGGGATCGCTATTGAGGTAAGGCTCTCGCAGTAAGCGAAGGCTTCCTCCCCAATTTCAGTTGCCTTATTAGGTATTTTTAACGTAGTAAGTTGAGAGCAGTAGCGAAAAGATCCTTTATTAATCACTTTTACATTTTTAGGTATCTCAATCGACGTAAGACTAGTGCAACCGTCAAACGCAAAATTCCCAATCTTCGTCACACTTTCAGGAATCTTTATTGAAGTGAGTTTAGTACAATCAGAGATGGCCCAGTTCATAATCTCAGTCACACTATTAGGAATCAAGATAGATTCTTTACCCCCAGGAACCGCCATAATTTTATCCATATTTTTCGAGTAAAGAATACCATCGTTTGAACAAAATGCAGGATTCTTTTCGTCAACTTTAATTTCAGTTAGATTCTTACATCCATTAAAGGCCCAATATTTTTGTTCTGTCACAAAGCTTGGTATAATAAAAGAATCTTTTTTGTCTTTAGGAACCCGTTCAATTGTTTTCATGTCCTTTGAGTACTCGACTCCATATATGGCATTATCTATCTCTTTCATTTCGCCAGTCAATAGTCTTCGGTTGGGATATGCTTCGACAACATTTGACTTTAATTCTTTAGCTTTTATGATGTCTTTAATTGCAGCCTTCTCATTGAGTATATTATAATTCAATAGTCCTCTAATATAATATGCTTCAGCATAAAATTGGTTAATTTCAATAGCTTTATTAAAATCTTTCTTTGCTTCGTATTTGTTACCTTTTTGGAAGTTCAGTAGACCTCGATTAAGATATGCATCAGCATAGCCATGTTCTATGGCTTTGTTGAAGTCTTGTTCGGCTTTTTCCATATCTCCATTCTCGAGATACAAAATTCCGCGATTATTAAAAGCTTCATCGTATCCAGTTTTCTTTTCAATAGCCATTGTGAAGTCTTCTATGGCTCTAGGCTTGCCAATCTTATGCTTTAAGAATCCGCGATTGTAATATGCTTCAGCAAATTCATTATCCTCTTCAATACATTTTGTATAAAGTTCAATAGCTTTATTTACATTACTTTCTTGCAATGCTTGGACAAAGTATTGGATGGCTTTGGCTTTCTTCGCTGCGCCATCTGCAGCTTTCTCTGTTTTCTCGACCTTTCTTACAGCCTCTTCAACTTTCTTAATATTATTAATTAACGCAGTTCGAACATTTTCAGCCTGAGCTGTCGCGGTTGTGGCTTGCGTAGTAGCTATTTGAACTTCTGATTGAAATGCATGGAGATTTTTTTGTGCCTCTTCAACTGCATTTTGAGCGTCTTTAGCTTTCTGAATAGCTTTATCAGCATTTTCTTCACTCCTTCGGTTCATTAGATAAGGACCTAATACACCAAGACCGCCGACTACAATAGCTGCGATAATTGACAAAACGGCGAACCACCAAGTGAGATATTTATCAATCGAAGAAGTATTCTTTTCTACATAGTCTCTATTTCGATCTATCGCTTGTTCCAATCTTTCCAATTCCTTATGCAGTCCCGCATTATCTTCCTTCAAATCCTTAATGGAGTCTTGAAGGGTGATAATAGTGTATTGAAGTTGATCGGGTGTAATCTTCTGAGGAGGCACACTTGATGACTGCCCAAACACACCAAGGCAAACGAACATAAGCAACGAGAGGAGAAGACTGTGTTTCATATAGTATATGTTTAATTGAATCTTTTTCGTTTTCATGCGGTCTTCAGGATGAATACCGCCGCAAAGGTATAGCATTTCATCGAAAACTCCAAATATTCAAGAAAATTTCTTCAGTAATGGACGAAAAAAGCATGCCGACACTTCGTAGGGGGGCTTGCTAAACATTTTTATAATGTAATATAAACAGGAACAAATTTTATGAGGGTGCAAAGATAACAACATTCCCCGACATTGCCAAATATTTGCTCGTAAATATCGCTTTTTTCAATTTCTTCTTGGAGATTGAGCAAAAAATGAGCAGGCTCATCCGTGAGGACCAACCTGCTTTTTTGAATTTGGTACGCGCGTGTACCCAATCTTATCGATGTACGCTAGTGATGTTAATTGCAATTAATAGCACATTACGAGCTCCTCGACGTCATCGCTGTTGTCGTAGGGGTCTTTGGGGATGAAGTGACCGTCGTTGCTGCTGAGATAGCCCTGGATGCCATCCTTGAGGACTACGACATAGTCTTCGTATTCCACCTGGATGTCGTCGTAGATGGGTTCGACGAAGAGAACTGCGTTGAGGTCCAACAAGCCGTACTTGTTACCGGATTGTACCACTACGATGTTGGAATTGGCTCCATACACCTTGTCCAAGGTCTGTGGAGTGAGTCGCTTGCCGTTGGGTGAAACAAGCATGGTCTTGCCTCCATCGGTGACATGGAAGAAGGCGTGGGTCTCGTCAAGACGGATGTCGTCGTGTTCGCATGGGAGAAGTAAGCTGCCCTTGCCATCGGTCAGAACCAAGCCGTATTTGCCGCCGTTGATGACGATGATGGGCATGCTGGCATTGATAACCACTCGGCTGTAGGTGCAGGCCACCTTGTCGAAGATGGCGGGTACCAGGATGCTGCCATCGAGATCGAGGACACCTTCCTTGCCGTTTTCGGGAAGGATGGTGGGGAACCAGTCGCGGCTCTCTACGAAGTCGTTCAATTCCTGATTTGCCTGTGCCGTCAGTTCACTTTCTTCGCTGCTGCCGTTGACTTGGAAGGAGGTGTAAAGACCTCGGGTGAGGGATTGCAGGGTGCGGAAGTCCTCCATTGTTGCCTTGGGTTTGTTATTTTGCTCCATATTTATAATTTTAAAGGTGTAATCGACCAAAAATTATGTGTTTTTGAAAAACGGTGCAAAGATAATGCGTTTTTTGGACATAACCAAAGCGCAAACTATTTTTTTCAAGCTATTTGAATTTTTTTGAACACGAATCGCACGAATCGACACGAATAGTTGACTTGTCTACTGCTGGTAGGAAAAAACAAAATGTAAAAAATGTTTGCAAGTTCAAAAAAAATACTCTATCTTTGCGGGGAATTTCAGAAATCGTGAATTCTTCACCGGAAATGCAATTTAAGAACTATGTTTCTATCATCATCTTTGAGAATGCCTGGGTTATATGCTCCTTCTTCATTGGCAAAATTTGGCGAATTCGTAAAAAATGTTAACGAACTAATAGATTTTGTAAAAATTCCTTGCAGATTCAAAATAAATACTCTATCTTTGCGCCGCTTTTCCGAAAAAACGTGGATTCTTCACTGGAAATGCCATTTAGGAACTAACATAAACACGAGATATGAGATTACAAACATTTGAAGAATTGGAATGCCTCCTTCCCAACGAGGTGAGGGAGAAGGTGAGAAAGGAAAGAGAAATGGAACAAGAAGAGAAAAGGAAGCAAGAGGCGACTTATCCCCCCTTCGATTTCATGAGGACGCAAAATAGGGTCCTCCCTTTGCTCCCTCGTTGGATGAGGAACAAGCTCGTGGAGGCAAAGAATCTCCACGACCATGTCAACGTCATTTGTGAAGGAAGGACGTTTTGGAACCATACCATTACGTTGCCGCTCGACAAGTGGCACGACGTTACTTTTGCCATTCTCGACAACTACAATAGTCGTAGAGAATTTAGAAAAACAATCCAAAAGGTTGTTGAGGTTTATGAGGACCTGCAGGTCCTTTATCGCAAATATGGTCATTCGCTTACGATTGTGAGTTTGCAGACCGAGGACTCTGGTATGCTTCTTCCCTCCTCTTTCTATAAGGGTGACACTACAATTGACAAGGGAGGTGCTTCATACGATGGTCTTCGCGATGCTTTGAAAGAGAATAAAGCTTCCGACTTTATGGCGGAGCTAATGATTCCAATCTATTCAAGAATGGAGTATGTGGTAAATAGTGTCAAGAGGTACGCGAGCACTCTTGATGAAGATAAGAAGAAGAGAGTCATTGATGAGTACAATGCAAAGGTCAAAAAGAAACATGATTATTTTGATGAGATTGTAAAAGTTCTTAGGCCCTCAAAATATGATTATTTTCTCGATTTAAAGTGGGATTGCTATGACATCTACATGGAGGAAGACCCCATATATGGACGCGAGCTTTGCGTGAAATGGGAATTGGGAGAGAATATCAAGCATTTGAAGAAGCTCGACACCCTTCGTCCATTGTTCGATGCTATCGTCGAGAAGACGAAAGATGAAGAATTCGCCTTTGGCGTAAAGAGAAGAGGCGCCGCAGTTGTGCCATGCGACTTAGTTAGCTATAGGAGTGGCAACTTATGCGCCTAAGGTCCAGTCCCCCCTGTGAAGGGGGGCTGAGACTTTCCGAGTCGATTCGAATCTACTTTATACCATGAATTACTTGGAGTTACTCGCGAATTTTTATAAATGATGATGTAAACAAAAATCAGGCACGACCGAAGCCGTGCCTGATTTTTGTTGTTATTCGCTTTTGGTTCTTAATCGATTAAGGATTGGAATCATCAGGATTAGGATTATCTGGATCGTGATCTCCAACGAACTGATACCAGTAGGTGTCATCCATGTTGGTTTTCCACCACTGCGGGAAACCATCGACTTTCTCGCCTTTGCCATAGAAATTATGATAGCCCAAGGTGATCTTTGTAAGCTCCTTCATCCAGCGGACGTTTGTAGTACCGGTCCAGATGGCAGGGATACCTCCCGCCTCTGACAGCTCCACGAGATGGGAGTACTCTTGGTAGTTCTCAAAGTCCGGTTTTCGACGCTGCCTTTCACCGAGTCGTGCTTTCTTTATCGTGGCTTCCATCGTTACAGCACGCTGGCAACGACGGGGATGGTGGCGAGGGAGAGAATGGTGGTGAGGAAGGTGCCTTGGGCCATTACCGTTTCATCGACTCCGTACTTGAGACAGAAGATGGTGCCGAACGAGGCGACGGGCATGGCGATGATGAGCGTGTTGATGCGGACAATGGAGGGATCGAGGACGACCGTGGCTGCGGGAATGAGCAGGACGATGAGCTGGAACACAGCAAAGACCAGCAGAGGCATGAGCAGCAGACGGCAGAAGCTCGTGGCCCATACACGGGGGCCTCCTGCCATGTGCTTGGCGGGAATCTGCGAGATGCTGTAGCCGATGATGAGGAGCGAAGCGGGCACAGTGATGTTGCCGATCATGGTGATGGGCTGGGCGATGATGTGGGGGGCATGCCAGGCTGTGATGACGACAAGGATGCTGAGGTAGGTGCCGATCATGGCCGGTGTGACGAGGCGACTGAGCAGCGATCCGCTGACGTCGCGCCCAGCGATGAAGCGTGCTCCCCATACGAAGACCGAGATGGTGTTTGGAACGTTGAGGATGGCGGCATAGAAGACGGCTTCGGGACCGAAGACCGAGGCTACGACGGGGTAGCCGATGAAGCCGACGTTTCCGAAAGTGAGCATGAAGCTATGCAAGCCGCGTTCGGGGTCCTGGCAGCCCCACAGGCGGGGCAGATAGGCGCTGACGGGCAGCAGGATGGCGTAGGTGGCTGAGCCAACGAGGAGCAGCGGCACGATGAGACGGCGGTCGGGCATGGCTTCGCCCATCGTACTGGCCAGGACTAAACAGGGACAGGTGAGGTTGACGATGAGCCCGGACAACCCTTTGCTCAGAGGTGCCGTCATGAGGTGAGTGCGTCCACAGATATATCCCGCGATGACCACCACGAAGAGGATGGTCATCTGGGAGAGCAGAATGTTGATGTCCATTTATTCTTTGAGGAACTTGTAGATCGTGGTGCTGCGGAAGGTTTCGCCGGGACGGAGCAGGGTGGTGGGCCAATGGGGCTGGTTGGGCGAGTCGGGGAAGTGCATCGTCTCGAAGCAGATGGCATTGCGACGGATGTAGGGCTTGCCCTCCTTGCCGATCAGGTTGCCCTTGTGTCCGTTGGCCGTATAGATCTGCATGGCGGGTTCGGTGGTATAGACCTCCATAGTGAGGCCTGTTTCGCCGTCGTGGAGCCATGCCACAGGTGCGCGGAGCAAGGCCTCGTCGCAGCACTTGTCGCCGCAGCATCCTCCCTTGCAGGTGTGCTGGTTTTGACGCAGGTAGTTGCGGAGCTGGTAGCAATGGTCGTAGCCGCCCGTCACGCCAAGCTGGAAGTTGTCGTCGTCGATGCGGTAGCCGATGGTCCGGGGCTCGTTGAAGTCGAATGGGGTGTCGGCTACGGCACCGAGCTGGCCATAGACACGCTTGTTCTCGTCGTAGAGGGCGATGCTGTCGCTGTCGATCCAGAGTGTTTCGTCGAGCACATCGCTGCCCAGATCGCCCGAGAGGTTGAAGAACGAGTGGTTGCAGGGATTGAGGACCGTGGGCTTGGTGGTTGTGGCCCGGTAGTCGATGCGCAGGGCATCGGACAGCAGGGTGTAGGTGACATCGAGGGTGAGTTCGCCAGGGAAACCGTTCTCGCCGTCGGGCGAGACGTAGCGCATGGTCACGGTGGTGTCGGTGGTTGCGGTGATGTTCCAATAGCGACCGCCGAAGTTGGGGTTGCCGCCGTGTCCGCAGTCGCCGCTGCCCTGCTTCTGCAGTTCGTAGGATCGACCGTCGATCTCGAGATGACCGCCGATGATGCGTCCGATGTAGCGACCCACGACAGCCCCGAAGTTCTGGCGAGTATCGACATAATCGCTAAGTTTGTCGTAGCCGAGGACCACGTCGGTGCCGAATGCCTTGAGGCTAACGATGCGTGCCCCGTAGTTGATGGCTGTCATTTCGAATCCGGTGGCAGGATGGCGAAGCGTTACTGGCTTGATTTCGTCCTGTGCCTGGACGAAAGAGGTTCCTATCAGCAGGGTGATGCCTGCGAAGAACAGACGAAGGGAGGGGAACATATTTAATTAACAATTAACAATTAACAAATAACAATTTT
>JAEEGJ010011620.1_pt1 | contig 22241 bp, 29 predicted proteins | sample 8958761 | NCBI WGS metagenome assembly JAEEGJ01 (sample SAMN16246546, study PRJNA631951) | gut metagenome | biome: gut microbiome; feature: rumen; material: RS-attached | host: Bos | place: Iran: Karaj | collected 2018-10 | reverse complement strand
TTTTCACTTGAAAAGATGTGAAGAATTAAAGCAAGAAATTGATAAACTTGAAAGAAACAATAAATAAAAAAGAATAACACAACATGTTGAACGGTGGTACAGATTTACGGACAGCCGAGCTCCTTTGTGCCGTCCACCTAAAAAAACGACAGAAAGAGAGCCACAGCAAAGACCTTTTCGGTGGTATAGGAAAACCGTTTTTAAAGTTGAAAATTAACCAAAACACACATAAACAATGACAAAGCAAGAATTTGAAAAATTGACAGGCATCCAAGTAACGGATGCGGAATTTACGTGGGCAGACAATTGTTATTTGCTCACTGACAACGTGACCAAGCAGGAGTTTGCGAAGCAATATGTCAGACTAAACCTGCACAAGCTCATTAAAGCTGTTGTGCAGATGGAATTTGACCTCGAATGCAAAACAAAAGAGTGCACAGGCCACCAGGCGAAGTTACAATTAATTCAATCCATTTTATAACAAGAAAGGAGAAATCAAGATGTTAGACAGAATTATTAAAGCAAATGGCGAGGTAATCGAAACCTCTCCCAAGAACGGTACAGACTACTCGCTCGAAGAATTACACGATGTAGTGAACGGCTATATAGAAATCGTTTCATCAAAAGATGATCGTGAAGTTATGGTCGTAAACGAAGAGGGAAAGCTGGAGGGTTTGCCTCTAAATCCCAAAGCAACGTACTGGCACGAAACGCACACCAACCTGCCATTCGACTACATCGTGGGTGATGTTCTGATATGCGACAAAAAACACATAAAATAATAACCAAACAAGAAAGGAGAAAAAAATGCCACAAATCACATTTACAAAAGATGGTAGCTGGGTGATATTCACCAGCACAAGGACAGACGGTCGTACAAAGCACACGGTTTTCACATCTGTTGGAGCCCTTGTTCAACACCTCAAAGAAACTGGTCAAGATGTTAGTCTGGAAAACGTAATAACAGAATAGAAAGGAGGAAGCAATGAACAACGATGGAAAATATGGATATTGCGACAATTGCAGAAATCACGGTTGTTGCGACCAGTGTTACAGAGGTAGTCATTACGAACCAATAAGCAAATAAGATGACAAAGTCCCAAGTAACGTTCAAAGGCGAAACGATACGTTTAGCTGTAATAAGAAATGGCATAGTTAGCGTGAAACGCTTTGAAAAGGTGCTCTCGTTAATTAATCACATTAAAGAAAACGACCTTGACGTTTGTGTCGGGGACGTGAAAATAGTAAAAGAAAGGAGAAAAGAATGACAACAAACCAAATAGTAATGGACCTCAAAGAACGCAACGAGGACTACGAGTTTTACCCGACAACAGACGAGATTTTGAAAGTCGTTGCACCGTACTTGAAAGGCAGTACGGTGCTTGACATCGGCTGTGGTACGTGCAAGTTCAAAACCTATATGAGCCAATGGTATAAACGCCAAAAGGAGGCGCACGACATCGCAGAACGAAACAAAGAGAGCCTTGCCAAGATGAGAGGCGAAAGGTACTATGCCGAAAGTTTCAGAAGAAACGAGCCTATTTCGAACTACTACGTTATTAAAAAAAGCCGCCCACTGCTGGAACGTCTTGACAAAGATACAATATGCCTCGGCACAGATTTTTGGCAGACAACCTTGCTTGATAAGCCGGTTGATGTTATCTTCTGCAACCCACCTTACTCGGAATATGAAGAATGGACCAAAAAGATAATAGCAGAAGGCAACTACATAAAGGCTTTCTTGGTGATACCACAGCGTTGGAGCAAGAACGATGAAATAAAATCATTGCTCGAAGCATATAAGACAGACGCACGTTCTCTCGGCACTTTTGACTTTTACAACGCTGAACGCAAGGCAAGGGCAGTTGTCAATCTCGTTAAACTTGAAAAGAAAAAATATACTGATTACTACAGCTCTCGGCAGGAGGATGTTGATATGGATAGCTTCAATGCTTTTTTCAACAAGACGTTCGGAATGGAAACGACAGAAAAACTTGAAAGCGACTACGACAGAGAAATGAGAAAGCACAAAGAGCAAAAAGAACGGATGGAGAAAGCCCTCGTTGATGTTGAGGGTGGCAAAGCACAAGTCCTCGTTGATATGTATAACGAAGAGTATGAAAACCTTGTACGCAACCTGCAAGCCATAATGCAACTTGACGAGGATATTTTGGAGACGTTCAACTTTTCTGTAAAGGCTGTGAAAGAAGCTTTTCTGCAAAAGATACGCAGTCTGAAAATCCTCTACTGGGACAGAGTTTTTGAGGAATTTGATGAGATTACAAGCCGCCTCACCTACAATAGCCGGGACCAACTGAAAACCAACTTTAAGACGCTTTACACCGTAGATTTCACAGTTGACAACATCTACTCACTAATATTGTGGGTTGTTAAGAATGCAAATGACTACTACGGCACACAGCTGGTTGATTTCTACAAGAAATTGTCGAGCCGTGAAAACGTGAAGCCTTACAAATCCAACACTCGGTTGTTCGAATATGACGGATGGCGATGGAGTTCAGAAAAACACAGCCACTACGTACTGGACTACCGCATTATAATGAGCAGCCCGTTCCGCAGTACTTGGAGTGGCAGTTTCGACACAAACTCGTTAGAGGGTATTCGCACAATGCAAGATATTCGTACTATTGCCCGCAACCTTGGATTTGACACAATAGACTACCAAGCGCCGACAACATTCGGACAAAAGTATTATGTCTATACATTAAACGGAGAAGTGTTGTTTGAGTACAAAATCTATATGAACGGCAATATGCACGTAAAATTCAACAAAGAGTTTACCAAGGCAATGAACGTAGAGGTGTCCCGACTGTTAGGATGGATACGTTCTGCCGAAGACATAAAGAAAGAATTTCCCGACGAGCTTGCCAAAGGTGCTGAGAAGTATTTCAAACGCAACTACACAGCCATCGGGAACAACGGTTTTAGTCTATTAACTTACTAACACGATGATTAAAAAGCTACAAACAGCGATAAAAAAGGGCAGTCTTGCGCTTGAAAAGCATTGCACCTTACAACCTTTTCAATGGCACGGACATAACGTCGTTATAGGCCCCTTATTCTGCTCATACGGGCAGATAGGTTACACCATTGATTTCGATGGTATCAGTTATCAATATGATTACGAACTAAACAAATTAGAGGAAGTATGACACCTTTTGAAGAAGCAATAAAGCGTTATTTAGACCAACGAGCAACGACAGACACGTTGTTTGCTGAAAAGTACAAAAATCCTAACAAGTCCATAGAGGATTGTTGCAAGTTTATTCTCGGCGAGGTATCAGCGAAAGACGACAAGAACGGATATGTGGCCCTCTCCGACGAAGAAACCTATGGTTTGGCAGTCCACTATTACGATGAAGAAAAGATTGACTACAAGCCCATAAAAGGCGGTGGAAACATTGGGGCAAACGTAACCTACACTCCCACCCCAGCAGATATTGAGATTGCTAAGAAAAACGCAATGAAACGTCTCGAAGATGAACAAATTGCCAAGATGAGAGCCAAGCCGGGCAAGCCCAAGTCGAAAGAGCCAGAAACATCACAACAAATGTCTTTGTTTTAGTTATGAGAAAAGAAACGATAAACAAGAAAGCAGAACGCCTGTCTGTAAAGTTACCAGCTCTTACAGAAGCACAGACCAAGTATGCAATTCGTCACTCCTGCGACCACAAAGCTTTGTTACGTGGTGGAAACGAATTGTATTGCCTTGAATGCGGACACAAGTTCAAACCGAAATTCGGCAAGGACAAGTGTCCGCACTGTGGCACCAAGTACACCGTTGAGAAATCACGCCGTGTTAGCTGGAAGAAAGAAATCTTTGTGTTCAACATCATCACAACGAAAGAGGATTTGCAGATTATCCGCTCGTTTTATATTCATCAGTACACCTGTCCTTTGCACCCAGCACGATATGAGATTTTTGAGGTTAGTCAATGGTTTACTGACATAGACGGAAACGAGGCGGCAATAGCACGGCCACGCAAACCGCTGTCACGCTACATTGACGGATATAACTACGACAAAGATATGAAGTTGCAACGCAAGAACTACTACACCTACTACCGGTCGTTTCACGGATTTAGCCGTTACTTTGTTACAGGTTGTGTCTATCCGTATGTTAGACTGTTACCGATTGTAGAGCGTAACGGTGCATATAGACAGCTCTTTGAGCAATGCACCCACTCGCCGCATTATATCATCGAAAAATTGCTTTTAGACAACACTTTTGAAAGCCTTGTAAAGTGTGGCCGTATAGACATATTAAACACTTTGCGAGAAGATGAGATACACAATTTCTTGCCACAGATACGCCTTGCAGTTCGACACAATTACTACCCAGCAGACTTTCAGCTGTGGACCGACACAATACGTATGGTGAGGAACTGCGGATATGACACAATGTCGCCAAAATATATATTGCCGACAGATTTAAAAGCCACGCACGATTGGTTTGTACGCAAATACGATGAGCTGTTATTACGTGAACAAATCCGTAAGAAAAAAGTAAAGAAAGAGGATTTTCTGAAAAGCTACAGCAAGTTTTTTGGTATCTGCATAGTGTCAGATGGTGTAGAGATAAAACCTCTGAAAAGCTATGAAGAATTTGTAGATGAGGGCGAGAAAATGCACCACTGCGTAGCAACCTATTTTGGTCGGCAAAACAGTCTTATATTATCAGCCAGAGAACAGGGCAAAAGACTTGCAACGATAGAGCTTGACACAAAGAATTTCAATGTCGTGCAATGTCGTGGAGCCTGTAACCAAGTGCCAGAAAAATACGATTTTTTGATTGACCTGCTCAACCGCAATAAACGTCTTTTTAAACGTGCAAATAAGAATGCTTAACATTATACACCATCTGGCTTCTCCAAGCTCTCCAAACGCCTTTTTAAGCCCTCTATTTGAGCTTTTAACTCATTTACATCATCGTTGTTTTTTGAAAGCCTTTCAACGTCATTCCAGACGTTCATTGCGTCATCTTTTTTCTTTTGAGAAATAGATATGTATGGTTGCATTGCTTGTATAGTGCTATGGCCAGTGTACGCTACAACTTGTGTAGCTGTAAGTCCGAAGTCGAGGCTATTCACCACGAAAGATTTTCTGCCAACGTGTGTTGAAACGAACATCCATTTCGGTCCAGTTATTTCCAGACGCTGATGGTTACGATACTCATATTTAGTTACGATTTCGTCAATACCGACCTCTCTGCAAATTTTACGAATATGAACATTTATAGTTCCGTCAGAAACATAAGGGAAAAGAGTATCGCCAAATTTGTTGTGGTATTTGCCGGCAATTTCGATAGCATAGTTGTTGAGCTTATTAGTAAGAAGCATACCGTTTTTCTGGGTGAGAATTGTTAGTGTGCCATCACGTATGTCAGTGTTCTTAATACGAATAACGTCAGAATATCGAAGTCCTGTGAAACATTGGAATAGAAATATGTCTTTGCATAAAACAGAAGCTGGTTCTGTATTATGGTTTTTAATGGCCAGAAGTTCATCAATAGTCAGAAATACTACCAGGCGTTCACGGTTACTGACAACCTTTAGTTTGAACTTGTATCGTTCAAAGTCATCATCACAAAGGTCGTTGCGGTACGCCCACTTAAGAAACCAGTGTAAGTATCGGTATTTAGAGCGTATGGAGTTACTGTTGTACCCACGCTTTACCAGCATATCAAGGTACTCTTGTATCCAGTCCCTTTTAGAAGCTCGTTCTATGGAGAGGTTAGGGTATGAACGATTTAGGTCACGATATAAACCCATTATCTGGTTTATGGTTCCAGTCTGCAAGTCCTTTCGCTTACGTTCATCTTCGACAAACCGTAAGTACAGCTGTTCTACACTTGTGGTGTTTTGTGTTGGATTTCGTTTTATGCCCTTGCAGTCGTTCACGATTTTAGCTATGTCAATGGCCTCATCAGATATTTCGCCACGTTTGACTTTTTCTATCTCCCATTCGAGTTTGTCAGATATGTTGTGCAACAAACGTTGCAGTTCATCCTGTTGTGGATGTGCTGTTTTGTTTTTTGTTTTTTCTCCGTTGATACATTTGAGAAACGTATCAAACTCGTCATCAGTCATAGAACAGCCGAGAGTAGTAAGGTGTCTATGTCCGAGAAAAGAAATTGACAATCTGACAGGCTTTTTTCCAGACCTGTCAAGTCGCTTATCAGTATAAAGTTTTATTCGCATAACACACAGTTTTACGCACAGTATTTACGACAACGTATGATTATTTATGACTACATTAAGTGAGAAAATCCAGAGTTTTGAGCAAGTATGAAAACGTATGCAAAAGCGTTAAGATTACCTTTCATATTGTTGTATCTTTTTAGTTATTAACGAAAAAAGTATATGCAAAACCCGTTCCAGTCACAAACGGGTGACAAATTGTCATATTTTTACAAATTTTTTAGGTGAAACAGCACTTTCTTTTTCCTCTCACCCCTCTCAATCCCCTATTTACAAAGCGATTCCTTTATTACGAAATTTTTCGTAACGACTTTTTTCGTAATACAACTTATCTGAGAATAAGAACATCCGAAAGCACTAAAAAGATAATTCCAGAAAAATTAAAACCCCAAACAGCGTTTTATTTTTCTGCAATACTTATTTTGCACCTAATCCCAGAAAAATAAAACGACTTTTTCGCATTTTGATTACCATAAACCAGCGGAAAGTCGAAAAAAAAGTGAGATTCCGCACGTTTATGGTAATCGGAACACCTGTAAAAAAATAAAAAACTCCCCGCTCGGTGGGGGAGCGGGGAGTTAGAGTCGTTTTTTCAACTTAATGTGGCATTCTATAACGGACAGGATTTTCCAAACAATGTATATAAGCCCCTTAGTAATTCCTTGTCATAAATAACCGGTACATCTATACCAGCGTGCCTTACTATTCCTTCCTCATTCACAACCAAACCATTCGGAGCGAACCTACATATTCCTAACTTTAAACCAAACTTATAAAAGGATATTTTTTCAGTGTCAATAACCACCTTCCCAACAAATCCCATCCTTTCTTTCTCTATTGCTATTATTTCCTGAATTCTAAAAATAGTTATGTCGTTTGCTACGCCACGAACGCCTAAAGTTTTTTCTAGTTTAATCATGCAAATTTCGGATATAAAAGTTGATAGATGTCGTAATTGTCAGGAGAAGTCGGTGGAAACATTCCGGTATAATCTATGGTTTTTCCAAAAAATGAACACTTTAAATTTGACCCAAAACGATATACAATATTCCCGTACTCTTTAAAGAAATTAGGTATGAATCCTAAGCGTCCAGAAACCGTAGCGAGTTCTGGTTCCAAACATTTACCAAAATCGATTCTATCGTTGTATATAACGATTGTAGCATCGGGGTTGCGTGAAAGCAAAAGACCATTTTCAATGGAACCCGATAATGCCATACATGCTGTTTTTGAAATGTGTTTTACAGAGGAATCCAAGGTTATCCTCAATGCGTTCAAATCAACATACATTCCTTCCATAATTGTAACCCTAATTCGTGCCGGGCGCAACTTTTTATTTTGCCTATTTTTTTAATTTGATACTGTTGATAATCAGTTAATTAAAACACGGTAACCCATTCAGGAATTAATTGTTGTTGTTTGAGTTGAGCTATCATTTCGCGTTGAATATTTGGAAGATTATCATTAATATATTTTTTTATTTTGTTCATTGCCCTATTATAAGTAACACTGGATCCTGTTTGGCTAATTGACAAAATTGCATACGCCTTCTGTGTGGTTGAATATTGATGCTTGCTTCCTAATTTAAACAATGCCATAAAAACAGCAAGGTCTTTTCTATTAACACTTGACACAAAGTTCGCACCATTATACATTCTGGCTACAGCTTTTTCCGATGACGATAGGTTACTTCCATCTCCATATTGAATATAATCTGCAATCTTTTCAAATGAATCTGACACAACTCCTTTGTTATGCAATAATTTATATAGAGTCTCTATGTCAGGCACTATTTTTGCATCAAGAACCACTCTGCCATCAGAATGAAAAAAACCTTCAGACTGTTTATGTTCATCTATCAACCAACCATTATATCTTTCCATGGTATAATTTATTATAATCTTTCACAACGTTCAACTATCTCGGCTAAAAAAGCCGATATTTCTGGTAATCGCATTTTGCGGCCCATCAAATAATATGGCGCCAACTTAACAGAATCGGGTGCTTTGCAAGCTATATCCATCACCTCACTCATCAAGACAGAGATTGAACCGCATTCAACCTTTAGTCGATTAATATTGGGGTATGGGGATTCTGTCTCATAGAGAATCGCTGAAATTTTAGGTTCAATTTGCTTCAAGAGCGTGTTTATTCGACCTATATCTTTTATGTTTGAAAATAAGCCCATAATAATTGCTAATTAAGGTTGGATTAAATTTGTATCATTTTATTTCTTTTACATAACCAGATGCACCCAATTTTACTTTGAACGATTCTTTTACGTGTGTTATCGGCGACTATTATTCTATTGAGCGGATTTAATGCCTGCCAACAAATTTTCATATATTACTAGTAACGCCTTTGTTACCTTTCCATCTTTTTCCATCCCTGCAAAAATGTTTTGAGTTTCTGGGAGTTTTTCATTTTCCTTCAACCCATCTATCAGTTTTTCCAATGTGTTTTGTATGTTGTTTTTGAAATTTTGATATGGCAGGTACAATTCCCAGTCATACATTATTTCCTCCAACTGACCCAAATTGAATAATTCCCAAGCAAAATATAGAGGCATTGCAAAAGCATCCATTATTCTGTCGTAACGGTCAGCGTATTCTTCATTCCCACTTCTTATGGCTCGTTCCCGCATTTGCCTTTTAAACAATTGTAAAACATCTACCAATGTTTTTATCTGTTTTCCCACTATATTATTCTCACCTTCGTTTCTCATGATATTTCAAACGATTCAAACTATTTTATTTCTGTAAATTTACCATAAAACTCAATAATGCGCAATGGCGACATCATAGCAAAACGAATGCAATTCATATTGTTGAAAATATTGCATACCACAGGCTCCTTAGAATCAGCCCAACTATATGGCAATCTTCCATATTGTACTCTATCTGGTAGTATATCTCCATCCATTATTGGCAGATTAAATTGTTTATTTATTCCATACGGAATTTCGCCAGATAATGAAAAAGACATACCACCATCTATATCACAGCCAGAAGCTTTATATGATATTTCATTATATAAAGCAATTGAAATAACATCAAACGGATTATAGTCCCTTTCAGCTGCCTTTATTGTACATTTTATTGAACCTTGATGGATACATTTACCCTCTTTATATTCTTCGAAGCGCTCGGCTTCAAAAACAAAGGTTTTTCTATATATGTAAATCATAACTCTATTTTTAAAAGTTTTCCTCAATATATAGTATTTCTTTACACATATCTATCAATACCGGTGCAATTTCGTTTTTTGTATCATAATAAAACACATTTTCTGTTTCCATTCCCTCTTTCATACCTTTTACAAAGTGTCTGACATTTGCAACAAACATCATAATATATGTTGAAACATCGTTGTTTTCCATCCCAAGATCTTCAAATTCACCATAATGATAATGAATGTAGAGATATACAACAATATATTTGAACATATTGTATGCTTCGAAAGTCTCCATTCCAATTTTCATACCCTCCTCCATTGTGACTCTTGCAGTAAGCATTTTGCTATAAGAGTTAACTTTGTTGTACATTGACTCGTACTGTTCTTTAGACCATGGAGATTTTCGTCCCATATTTATTCCTTCTGCCATAATTAACAGCGTTTTTTAGTTGAAAATCTTAAATATTGTCATTAGTGTCCACTTAAATCTTTTTGCCACGATTGTAAGTTGAATATTATCAACCATCTCTAAAGATTGTCACTGTAAACGGATTTGAAATTGCTTGGTTTTGCAATATCTGTTTCTGATTCCATAAACGACTGATTCACATGTAGTATATTTTGACGTTATGACAAAAACAATGCTTCCTTTATTTTAAGTGGACAGTAGTGAAATATTGTGAGAATAAAAGGTTTTGAAGTTTCCCCGACAATCGAAATCAGTCTGAGAAACTTCAACCAACCTTTATTTTTGATTTTATATTACTATATTTCCAAAAAGAAAAATACAGTTATCTTTTTGTTAATTAGCCATATAATCGATAGCTTCACCTATAGTCATAGTGGGCAGTTTACAGATTGTTGAAACTAGCGTCCATAAAGCCATTTCTTTATCATCTATATCTCCATTTATTGCCATTAGAGTTCCCAAATATGCCGTTACATATCTCTTTTGAGCATCGTTCATTGTGGCAATAAGTGCTAGGGCTTCTTCTCCTTTAATAGTTTTAGCAAGCTCAACCCGTTGTTTAAATTTATCTGGGGTTAAGTTAAAACGCATTGCTTCATTAGCAATCATCAACTTCTCCTCTTCGTCAACATGTCCGTCTGCTGATGCCATCATTGTTGCTAAATTAATGACGGCTGCCATTTCTCTTTGGCTAAATTCTAAATATTCCATTTTGTGTATTGTTTTTTATTCCGCCTACTCTAAAACGCAGTTTTCGGCTTCCCTGCTTTATCTCTAGAGCCGGTAGCTGTTGTTCAAAAAAGGCAAGAAGAAAGGCGTGACACTTTCAAAAAGCCAATCTTATTTGCATTGATGGCGTCTGGTAAGCCATGCGATAAATAAGTGGTACGAAAATCCACGCCGTAGACGTGAACTATCAGCATCCTTATTCTCATCGCGTTAAAAGTTTACCAGACTTCTCAATGCGAGAACAAGAGCGTTAGCTCAAAAATGATTTCGATTATCTCTTCCGAAATCATCTGCAAAGTTACGATAAAAATTTGGTTTTGCCAAAAAAATTTTTTCGCCGCTCAAACCGAAGTTGCACAAAAAGAGCTACCAGCAGAAACAAAACAGTGTAAAAAAGGCCGTTTTTTCAAGAAAAAAGTGGTATTTTAAACAGTTTTTTTGCTTTTATTTTACTAAATATCAACACGATACAAGATTATTCATTTTGCATTATTCAAAATGAATAATTTAATTTGAATAATTTCGGAAAAAATAGTGCTTTTTGAAAGCTAATCAATTATCTGACAATACAATAAACTACACCGAGACGCGATACACTTCAGAGACGCGGTACACCACGTCTCTACAAACATCAAAATCATAATTCATAATTCCGAAATCCGCATTCCGAACTAATTCATACCGTCCTTGCCCAGTCGATCGGTGTTTGGCCTTGGGCGGCGAGGATTTCGTTAGTCTTGGAAAAATGGCGGCAGCCGAAAAAACCGCGGTAGGCCGAAAGCGGCGAGGGGTGCGGTGCGGTAAGCACGTGGTGTTTGCTTTTGTCTATCAGCTTGGCTTTGGCTATTGCGGGACTGCCCCAGAGCAGGAACACCAGTCCCGTGCGACGTTCCGAGAGGTTGCGTATAACGCTATCGGTGAAGGTCTCCCAGCCATGTCCGGCGTGCGAGAAAGCCTGATGGGCGCGCACTGTGAGCGTGGTGTTGAGCAGGAACACCCCTTGGTCGGCCCAGCCGGTGAGGGTGCCGCAGGTGAGGGGTATGTTCAAACCCAAGTCGGAATTAATCTCCTTGAAGATGTTCACCAGCGACGGCGGACACGCCACTCCTTGCGGCACGGAGAAACAGAGTCCGTGCGCCTGGCCGTCGTTGTGGTAGGGGTCCTGGCCCAGAATCACCACCTTGACCTTGTCGAAAGGGGTGTGCCAGAAAGCTGCGAAAATGTCCTTGCCCGGAGGGAAACACTTGTATTGGCGGCGTTCCTCGACCAAAAAATCCTTCAGCCGTGCGAAATACTCCGACTGGAAATCGGGGCGTAGCACCTCCAGCCAGCTCGCTTCTATGTTGGGGTTCACTGTTGTCATTGTTTCTGCCATTTGAAAGTCTCTTCGAAATCCCAGTTCTCTCGCACTTTGATGCTTTTCGCGAAATAGCGCGACTCCTCGGCCTGCCGGTGTTCCCAGTAGTTGCCGCTGTCCCACTTGCGGTTGCCGTTGTCGTCCTTGATGGCGCGGACGCGGTAGGTGGCGGCGGGGAGGTGCGGGAAGGTGATTTTTCCGCTGCCGGTGCAGTAATCCTCGGCCACGACCTTGCCGGCGTCGGTCATAAGCTGCACCACGAAAGGCGTGGCGAACTCGTCGGTCTCGAAATTGATGACGATGTTGCCATATTTCTCCACGGTGGTAACCTCGGTCTTGATTTTGGTCGTGTCGTTGCTGGTGCCGAAAATATCGGTGAAACGTCCGCCGAACACGGTGATGTCGTATTTCTCGCCCTGTTTGACAGGAATCAGCAGCCGCACTTTGCTACGTGTGACGCTGTCGAACACTATCGTCGCGAAAGCGCTGTCGGTAGCGGTTTTGTAATACACTGCCGTGGAAGGGTCGGCGATTTTTGCCAGAGGATTGGCGAAAGTAAGCTGGAAAGTGTCGAAATAAGGCAGGCTGGTGCCGAAATTGTTTTTCATAAAGCCGCCTGCGGAGAGGTTTTTCCCGCGACGACGGTTGTATTTGAGGTTCAGGGTGTCGTCGATGCCCGTGGTGTCGCGGATGACGAAACGCAGCGAGTCGGTGTTTTTGTCGAGCATCCACAGGGTGATGGTGTCGCTAGTGGCGTTGGGAAGCCAAAAAATTCGTGCGCTGTCGGCGGTGATGGTGGGGTTGGCCATAGGCATTGCCGTGGCAATCTGCACCTTGCCTTTGCCGATGAACTCCTTTTTGGTGATACGCTGCACGGTGCCAACCTGCTCGAAACTGCTCATCACAAACTTGTCGTAATCGGGCTTGACGCTGTCGGACAGGAAAAAGGGCGTTACGGTGTCGGATGAGAAAGCCAGCTTCTCGGCAACGGAGTTGTAGGTGTAGCTCTTGTCCAAATCGTTGAGGGCGAGGATTTTGTATTTCTTGTCGGCGAGGTAGTGGAAACGGAAATGGCCTTGGTCGTTGGTCTTGGTGGCGTAGGCGGGATGCGCGGCCACGGCGGAGTCGTCGAACGACTCGTATAGGAAGACAAAGATTTTCTTGTCGGGCTCGCCGGTGAGGGCGTCGGTCACCGTGCCGCAGAAGGCAAGACTGTCGAGGCTGGGGCCGGTGGAAAAGACGTAGCTGAAATCGCTGAGCAGGTTGCCCTCGTTGTTGTCGGCAATGGCGTCGCGAAACTGGAAAAGGTAGGTGGTGTTGGGTTGCAGCGTGTCCTTGATGACGACCTTTATCTTCTTTCCCGTGGAGGTGATCTGCGGGAACTGCTTCATCGGCGGGGAGATAATCACTTGATTGTTAGCATCTTTCAAAACAACGTACTCGTCCGTTTCCAACGTGAAACCCTTGGCGGAGAAATTGGTGGAACGGTTTTCGGGCGTTACCCGTGTAATGACGGGCGGGGTGCGGTCGGTCTCGCCACCCGAGGGGTAGCCGGTGCGCGCGCAGGCCGCGACAAGCGTCGCCACGCACAAAAATAGCAGAGTCCGTAGTGTTTTTTGTCTTGTCATAAAAAACTGTGTACGAGCGCATTAATAGAATTTTGTTCTAAAAAAAGCCGCTTATTTTTACGTTTCAAAGGTACGATTTTTTTGTGAAAAGTGATTAGTGAAGAGTGAAAAGATTTTTTCCGTGCCGTTTTGCTTTTCTCACTAATTTGCGGCCGTAGCGGAAATACTTGGAACGATCTTTAGAATAGTTCCTGAAAATACCACCATAAGAATGAATTAAACCTTTAGAAATATTTGTCCCTTCCATTTTAATGTAAAATAGTGTCAATCCATGCAGCCATTCATTACTTTCATTCAAATGGAAAACCCACCCGTCTTTATTGAAAAGAGCCGTCGAATCAATGCAAAAACACGAAGAAGCATAATGTTTGCGTTTGTATTTGAACACGATAATACAATTTCTGCCCAAAAGTAGCAGCGGAACCGAGATGGAGCTGTCTTTCACCTTGCACATATAATATTCGTTTGCCATAGTGTCGATAAAATAGACAAGACATCCGTTAATGTCGTTTTCTACCCATGTGAAACGCTCATTGTCATTCGAGTAAACAACGTGTCGGTCGTCTTGGCAGCCAACTTTAATGTCAACCGTTTGCGAAAAACAGCAGACACTTGCCCACAACGCGAAAAGCAGTAACAATCTCTTCATCTTTTGAAACACTTTATTGGTTTTGCAAAGGTAAGATTTTTTTTGAGATTTTGGCAAAAGCGGACTTCGAAATAAACGAAAAGAAGGAAAAGTGCAGGGGGGTGGGAGAAAAAAACTATTAGTTGTAAGTGGGCAGTAATTAGTTTGCAGTTTGCAGTGGTGAGTTTGCAGTGTGCAGTGTGAGTTTGCAGTTAAGGAACTAAATCTATCAACGATTAACCATATTTTTCCACTTTCTTCATCACTGAACACTAAAAATCACCAAACACAAGTCACTATTCACAAAATTTTCGTATCTTTGCATTTCTAAAAGCCTGACAACAGGTGTTAAGTTATGAGCAAGAAATCGATACGTTTTTTCAACAACCGTGAGGTACGTGCCGTTTGGGACGAGGAGCACAGCAAGTGGTGGTTCTCCGCCACCGACATAGTCCGTGCCATCAACGACGAGGACGACTATGTAAAGGCAGGTAACTATTGGCGTTGGCTCAAGAAAAAACTATTATCCGACAAAATTCAACTCGTGAGTATCACTCACGACTTCAAATTCCAAGCTCCCGACGGTAAGCAACGTGCCGCCGACGCCCTCGACGCCGACGCTGTGCAGACCTTGGCCAAAAACTACCCCAACAACCGCGCCAGCGCTTTCCTCGACTGGTTTATCTACAGCGACAACTCCATCGACGGACAGAGCAAGAAAAAAGCCTACACCCTTGTGGAAAGCGGTCTGCTCGACACTTTGGAACCCGGCACGGTGAAATGCCTGCAACAGATCCACGCCTACCTCTTCGGCGGATTGTACGACTTTGCGGGAAAAATCCGCACCACCACCATCTGGAAAGACGGCACACTTTTCTGTCGCGCCGAGTATCTGCAACAGCACCTCGAAATAATAGAGCGTATGCCCGAAAGCTCTTTCGATGAAATTGTGGACAAATACGTGGAGATGAACGTGGCACATCCCTTTATGGAAGGCAACGGCCGCTCCACCCGCATCTGGCTCGACCTGATTTTCAAAAAAAGTCTGAAAAAGTGTGTGGACTGGAGCATGATAGACAAAAAGAACTACTTGGAAGCCATGCGGAAAAGCACTACCAACGCCACCGCCATCAAGTCGCTGCTACAAGGTGCGATGACCGACCGCATCGACGACCGTGAGATTTTTATGAAAGGCATCGACTACTCGTACTATTACGAGCAAGAGGATTAGAAAAAAATTCCCCCGAAAAGATTTTCATTCTTTCACGACGAGTTCCGCAGTATTCCGTCGGCGGCGTCACGATGGCGTTTCTTGATGTAGGCGGCAAGGGCTTTGGGTTCCACCACCTTCACTCCGGGACCGAAACCGAGAAAAACCCTCATCAGCTCGCGGTTGATGATGACTTCGATGCTGAAAAGCGTCTCCCCCTCTTCGTTCTGCTCCACCACCTCCTGCGTGTGATGGATGGGCTTGGTGACGAAATAGGGCGAGTCCATCTGCGAAGCCCAGAATTTCACCGTCTGCGGCTTGTCGTTCTCGTTGCGGCTCACGCCCACCATCTCGGCGAAATACTTCTCGGCGTCGAACTGCTTGGGTTTGAAATAGGGCTCGTCGGGCAGGGTGTGCAGCTCTTTGATGCGGTCGAGGGCAAGGATGCTCATAAACCGCGACTTCGACTTACGTTTGCCTAGCACAAACCAGCGGTTGTTGTACTCTTTCAGCACGTAGGGGTAGAACACGAAAGTGGTAGGCTGCTGGGCCTTGAACGACTGGTAGGTCATCTGCTGCGCACAGCGGTTGCGCAGGGCGTCGTAGATCACCGACACATATTCGAGTCCGCGAAGACGGTCGTTGCGTTCCATAAGGATAAGCGGTTCGCGGTTGCCCGCCGCCATGCTCACCTGCTCCTCCATACGGCTCACAAGGTCGGAAACGCCCGCCATGGCTGGGAATCCCGTCATCTGTTTCATCACCCCCACGGCCTCGGTAAGCTCCGTCATGTCGCGCTCCGTGAGTGGACTGTGAAGGATACTGTAGTCGGGGTCGGAGTAGGTGTAGTATTTGTTGTCGATCACCACGATGGGTGCGTTGTAGCCGAGCCGGTCGCTGCGCATGGTCTGTATGTCGAGCTGTATGGTGCGGCGACTGATGCCTTTGCGGATGCCCTCGAATTCGTACAGGGCGGCGGCACAGGCTTCGATAAGGTCGTCGAGGGTCCACTTGCGGTAACGGTTGCACAGGCAGTGGTCGATGGTTTTGTAGCGCAGCAGCGCGTTGCGGTTTGCAGGCATTTCGTTTCAGTTAATAATTAATAGTTAATAATTAATAGTTGGGGCGAAAAAATTTTCGCCCGTTTTGGGTGAAAGAATTTCGCCCGTTCAGGGTAAAAATATTTCGCCATTTCATGGCAAAATTTCGCCCGTTTTTGTGGTGCAAAGATACGTAATTTTGGTGAAAAATGATGGTTTTCTGACGAAATAATGACGATTTTTTAGGGGTGTGACGAAAAAAAATACATTTTTATTTTATTGATTTACAATGAAGTAAAAAATATTTTCAAAAAATTTTTATGCTACGCAAAAAGATTGCGCACCCCCTTTATAATTTTGCAATGTCGAAAACAAAAAATTAGTTTTTTTATCATGGAAAAAGTAGAAGAAATGGGAACCACGGTGGTCAAGATGTGGCTCACCGACATAGAAGAAAAGGCACTACAGCAGGTGCAGAACCTCGCCTCGCTGCCTTTCGTATATCATCACATTGCGCTGATGCCCGACTGTCACGCAGGTATGGGGATGCCCATCGGCGGCGTGCTGCCCACCAACAACGTGGTTATCCCCAACGCCGTGGGCGTGGATATCGGCTGCGGCATGCGTGCCGTAAAGACCAACATCCGTGCCGAGATGATAGAGGAGACTTTCCTGCGAAAGATAATTATGAGCGGCATCCGCCAGCGCATCCCGCTGGGAATGGACCACCACAAAGAACGTCAGGACGAGAAATATATGCCCGTGGGTTTCGACATAGACAGTATGTGTGTAGTTAAACATCAGTATATTTCTGCGCAACATCAGGTGGGGACGCTGGGAGGCGGCAACCATTTCATCGAACTGCAGAAAGACGGTGATGGATGGCTGTGGATAATGATCCACTCCGGCTCGCGCAACCTCGGCAAACAGGTGGGCGACTACTACAACAAACGTGCGAAGATTCTCAACGAGATGTATTTCAGCAAAGTGGAGTCGAGCATACAGCTGCCGTTCCTGCCGTTGAGGACACCGGAATTCACCAGCTACTGGGACGAGATGAACTACTGCATCGCCTTTGCCCACTGCAACCGCAGCCTGATGATGGAACGTATCAAGGAGGTGTTTACCGACGCCCTGCCCGACGTGGAGTTCGAGCCCGACATCGACATCGCCCACAACTACGCCGCTTGGGAGAACCATTTCGGCCACAACTGCATAGTGCACCGCAAGGGGGCTGTGCGCGCAAGGGCGGGCGAGACGGGCATCATCCCCGGCTCCATGGGGACAAGCTCGTATATTGTTGAAGGACTGGGCAACCCCGAAAGCTTTATGAGCTCCAGCCACGGCGCAGGACGCACCATGAGCCGCACAAAGGCTATCAACACCCTTAACCTCGAGGAGGAGATAAAGAAGATGGACGAAAAGGGCATCGTCCACAGCCTCCGCAGCCAGCGCGACCTCGACGAGGCCTCCAGCGCCTACAAGGACATCGACCAAGTGATAGCCCTCGAGTCGGACCTTGTGAAAGTGAAAGTCAAACTGGAGCCGATAGCTGTGATAAAGGGGTAAACTCAAAGATGGTCAAGAGCAGAAATATTCGGTGTCTGCCGGCTTTTGAAATTCAACATGACTGATTGCGGTACGACCGTCCGCAGACCATCTTCTTTTTTATTTTGGATAAAAATCGTATATTTGCAATTTTAAAAGACAAAAATTATACCCAATTAAAATATAGATGATTAAAATGGACAAAGAGAAAAACGAATTAGATGTATTGAAAGAAATAGCATTCGATATACTGAAGGAAGAAAAAGGCTGTGATTTTTGTATATGGCAAGATACGCTTCTCAAAGATTATACAACAGAAGTCATGGATGCATTTGGAGAGAATCCATACGATGTGTATCCTGCGCTATCGGACCTCTGGGAAACGCCCTATTTTGACAAGAACAGCGGTCTGGAATACACCTTCATGGAGTGGGCATTGGCTTTTGCAACAGATGAATCGGTACGGATGTACTATGATATGATTTATGTGTTTGAAAGAAAAATAAAGGAAGCAGTTCATATTACACCTCGGAACATTGAGTGAAAACAGAGAGAAACAACAACTTATTAAGTGATTGATAACGAATGAAAACCGCAATACTTGAACAGCTTGAGGCCATCGAGCGGGAGCACGATGTTTCGGTGCTTCTTGCCGTGGAGTCGGGGAGCAGGGCATGGGGCTTCGAGTCGAAGAACAGCGACTGGGATGTGCGTTTCGTGTATGTGCACCGTCCGCAGTGGTATTTGCGAGTGGAGCCCCAGCGCGACACCATCGAGCGTATGCACGGCGACCTCGACCTCGCGGGCTGGGAGCTGCGCAAGACACTGGCACTGCTCAAACGCTGCAACCCCGCACTTATGGAGTGGCTCGACTCGCCCTTCGTCTATCGTGCCGATGACGCTTTTCTGGCACGTATCCGCACCGCCGCACAGGATTTCTTCAACCCCATCGCCTCGATGTACCACTACAACCATATCTACATCTCCCACGACGAGCGTTACCTGCAACGTCCCGACTGCTCGATGAAACGTTTCCTCTACTACCTGCGGGGAGTGCTGGCCTGCCGCTGGATAGAGCAACGCCACACCCTGCCGCCCGTGCCTTTCGCCAAGCTGGTGGAGGCCACCGTGGAGGATGCGGCGCTGCGGGCGAAAATCGACCATCTGCTACAACTTAAGAAAAGTGGCAAGGAACATGACGTAAGCGTGGTGGACCACGACCTTATGACCTACGCCCGCAACCTTGCCGGCTATTACAACGAACATATCGAGACATTCCGTCCCGAACTGGACAAACACCCCACCGAAACACTGGACAACCTGCTGTACGATATGGTGATGAAATATAAGGAATAAAACAAATGAAAAGAAATACAGAAGGAAAGCCGATTATACCTCGTACCTATCTTGATTGGTCGTTTGACGATGACAAAAACCAAAACTACAAGTTTATGGTAAATCGCAACGAACACCAACTACAACAAGGCGACCGAGTGAAGCTAACAGTTTTCGTCCGTCCCGACTACCAATTCGGGAATATCATCAAAGTAGAGGACGATTGTATTTTCATCCACACCGACGAGTGGCTGGACATCAGCGAGGAGTATTCAATTTCGTTGGCATAAAAAAATCTCTCCCCCGCAGTAAGTTTTGGTAAAAAAGCGGTACAAAAAAGTACTTACAAAAAGCGAAAAACATCGGGAAACCAATAATTTAGAAGGCTAAAAACTTGATATATAGCGTATTGAAAAACAAACAACGTAAAACTGATAAAAATATTTTGCAGAGTCGAAAAAAAATTGTATCTTTGCAGTTCGAAACAGTTAAAAAACAAAGTATAAACTAAAACAGAAGATTATCGAAGCATAACTACTATTTTTGTAAAAGAAAACAGTAAATAAAAACCCAAAACACAGGAGGTTATTATGAACGTAGCAACAAAGGCAATGATCAGCGACAACGAGCTGATAAATGGCTACAGAAATGGTAATTATGCAGATTTCGAGACACTTCTGGCCCGCCATCAGGCAAAAGTGTATGGCTATATCTTTTCCGTGGTAAAGGACAAGAACGTGGCCGACGACATATTCCAAGACACATTTTTGAAAGTTGTACAGACCATCAACTCGGGCATGTACAAGGACGAGAACAAGTTCATACACTGGGTTATGCGCATTTCGCACAACCTTATTGTGGACCATTTCCGCAGGGTGAGCAAGCTTCCTACGGTGAACAAAAACGATTTCCTGCTCGAAAACCTGCGCGTGCTCGACGACAATGTGGAAAAAGTGGTGATCAAAAACCAGACCCGTCAGGACATACGCAAGCTGATAAAGAAACTCCCCGACGAGCAGCGCCGCGTGGTGATACTGCGTCACTACGGCAAATACGAGTTCAAGGACATAGCCGAGAAAACGGGCGTGAGCATCAACACCGCCCTCGGCCGTATGCGCTACGCCATCATCAACCTGCGCCGTCTGGCCCGCAACAGCAACGTGATGCTGGAAATCTAATCCAGTTCAACATCGAAAAACACGAAATAAACATAAAAACAGGCTCTTTGGAGCCTGTTTTTTGTTTCTATAGGGAATTCACCCCAAAAAAAACAATTCCGAAATCCTAAATCCGAATTCCGAAATAAACTAGAGTCTTTGCGACAGCACCGGAACCATACGGTTTTTCCATTCAAGGAAATCGCCAGCAAGGATATGCTCGCGCGCTTGCGTAACCAGTCGCAGGTAGAAACTAAGGTTGTGGATGCTGGCAATCTGCATGGCCAGAATTTCCTGCGCCTTGAAGAGATGCCGCAGGTAAGCCTTGGTGTAGACCTTGTCCACAAGGGCGGTGCCCTCCTCGTCGAGGGGCGAGAAGTCGTATTCCCATTTCTGGTTTTTCATGTTCATGGTGCCCTGCGAGGTGAAGAGCAGGCCGTTGCGGCCGTTGCGGGTGGGCATCACGCAGTCCATCATGTCGATGCCGAGGGCTATGCTTTCGAGGATGTTGGCCGGGGTGCCCACGCCCATCAGGTAACGGGGCTTGTCGGCGGGCAGTATGCCGCACACTAGCTCGGTGAGTTCGTACATCGTCTCCACCGGCTCGCCCACCGAGAGTCCACCGATGGCGTTGCCGTCGCAGCCCACGGAAGCTATCTTCTCCGCCGACTGTATGCGCAGGTCGCGGTACACGCTGCCTTGCACTATGGGGAACAGCGACTGGCTGTAGCCGTATTTCGGCTCGGTGGTGCGCACACGCTCCACACAGCGGTCGAGCCATGCGTGGGTGAGGTGCATCGAGCGTTTGGCGTAGTTGTATTCGCAGGGGAAGGGGGTGCACTCGTCGAAAGCCATGATGATGTCGCCTCCGATGCTGCGCTGCACGTCGATGGCGAACTCGGGCGTAAAGAAATGCTTGGAGCCGTCGATATGCGAGCGGAACTCCACGCCGTCCTCCTTAAGCTTGCGGTTGTCGGAAAGAGAATACACCTGAAAGCCGCCGCTGTCGGTGAGTATGGGCCGTTTCCAGCCGTTGAAACGGTGCAGTCCTCCGGCGGCCTCCAGCACCTTGACACCCGGACGCAGGTACAGATGGTAGGTGTTTCCGAGGATGATACGTGCCGAAACTTGGTCGATAAGTTCCTGGATATGAACGGCTTTTACGCTCCCCACGGTGCCCACGGGCATAAATATGGGGGTGGGTATGTCGCCGTGGTCGGTGCTGATGACTCCGGCACGGGCTTTGCTCTGGGGGTCGGTGGCTTCGAGGGTGAATTTCATTGCTTTATAACGTTGTTAGTAAATAGTTGATAAGTTGGCGGTGGTTTGTTTTGGCATTACGCAAATAAGTTATACTTTTGCAAACCAAATCAGACAGAACATGACACTCTTTGGAACTTATTTCGAAACAATTCCGCTGATACTGATAGCACTGTTTGCCGTTTGCTTTGTGTATCTGGCAATCCATTACGGATTGTACCATTTTCGCACGTCGAAAACAAAACTGTCGCCCAATAATAACGCACAACCATCCGTTTCTGTTGTGCTTACTTCAAAAAATGGTGAAAAACTTTTGACCGACAACCTCACTTACCTGCTCGAGCAGAACTACCCCAAACTCGAGGTGGTGGTGGTGGACTACGACTCGTTCGACAACACGCAGTACGTGCTGCAGGTGTTCAAAAGCAACTATCCCGACAAGCTGAAAATAGTGCGTCTGGAAAAAGACGTGAACAACTATAAAG
>JAEEGJ010011619.1_pt1 | contig 22242 bp, 19 predicted proteins | sample 8958761 | NCBI WGS metagenome assembly JAEEGJ01 (sample SAMN16246546, study PRJNA631951) | gut metagenome | biome: gut microbiome; feature: rumen; material: RS-attached | host: Bos | place: Iran: Karaj | collected 2018-10 | reverse complement strand
CTGTACAAGAGGTTCACCCAGATACACCACATGGAAAAATACTGGAATTACAGGCTTTTCCGGCCTTTGCACCATGCAGTATGGTGTAGGTCAATCGAGCGTTGTTCCGGTCCAATTCTTGATGATGAACATCGGTGCAGATCGTTTTACGGCATTTTGGTCTCAGACTTTCGTGTCCGACCTACACCGTCATGCTCCTCGTCAGCCGTCAAATTCGCTCTTGATTCGGAGTCCTCTGATCAGGACGCCCTTCTTCGTGCGATGCCGCTCGAAGTCTCTCTGAGCCAGAGCGCCATAGAAATCCGTAGTGCTTCTGGCAAACTCGCCCATGCGCAGACAGTAAGAGCGGTACTCCTGATACAGCTCGCCGGACTTTTCTGTGTACGACGGGTCGATCTCACAGCATTCCTCGAGGAACTCATTCAGCCAGTCGTTCTGCCCGCGGTAAGCATCGATGGCATCCTGCACGATCTTCGGGTTCTTGAGCTTATAGTCCTTGGCGATGATGCGCTTGGCCCCTTCAATGATCCATGCCAGCACGGCTGGACCTGCATTCTCATACAGGAAGTCGCCGTAGTTCTTCTGATCGCTTTTCCCGGAGAACACCGCATCGAAGGGAATGACGATCAGCCGACGCCAGGTGCCCTCATCGGTCGCACCAACGCGGGGCAGGTGGTTCGTATACAGGACCAAGGTGTGTGACGGGGTGAAGGAGGCAGGTTTGCAGAACTTCTTCTCACCGTAAATGTCGTCGGTGGAAGTGAGCTGCTTGACCACAGAGGTGTTCATGCGGGTGCCCTCCTCGAGCTCTTTGGCCAGCGCGAGACGCACGCCTTTGAGCTCGGCCAGTTCCGGCTTCACGTTCCTGCGGCAGCCGACCGTCAGGGTATCAGCAGAGACGTTTCCGGCATAGCCGCCCAGCACCCGTGCGACCGTGTTCCAGAACGTGGATTTGCCGTTGCGGCCGTCGCCGTAGGCAATGATCATAGCTTCCATATACACCTTGCCGATCGCCGCCAGACCAACGACCTCCTGCACGTAGTCGATGAGTTCCTGATCGTTTAGGAAGGTCTTGTTCAGGGCATCCAGCCACAGGGCCTTACCCTTATCGCCTGGCTCTACAGTAGTGACCTTGGTGCAGTAATCTTTCCAGTTGTGCTCCTGCCTGCCTTCGAGACCGTCGCACAGACGATACGACGCCTGCGGGGTGTTCAGGAGCAGCGGATCGGCGTTGAGGTCCTCCAAGGCAACCGACACCAGAGGCTTGGCCACCTCCATCGCGGAGTGGATGTATTTGATATTCCGTCTGCCCATCACGAACTTGTAGTACGTGACGGCCGACAGGTACTCGGCCAGCAGTTTCATCTGCTCGTCGGAGAGACCATTCACAGCCTTCTTGCCGCCAGAAAGCGCTTCCTCGTCAGCGCCGGAATTGAGCACGGCCTGCTTCGTGGTGAACACGAGCAGTTCCGCATCGGCAAGCTGCTGGTCCAGAAACTCAACCGCCGCACCGAGGGCTTCCTCTTTGGATTCGACCCAATAGGTGCCGTTGTAGCGGAAAAAGTCCGTGGCCGGGTTAAAGCAGATCTCGTCGCCGTACTCATGGGACAGCACCTTCGCCTGACCGATGTCGCTGTAGTCCTGCGGTTTCAGGCAACCGGCCGGACCGGCAAGCTCGGCGATGTTGAACTGCTCCGGCGGGACATAGTCGGCTGCTGCGGTGACGACCGTTTCAAACTTCCGGGCGCTACGCCAGATCTTCATGAGCTCATCATCATCCAGCGGCGGATCGCACTTGGCGGCCTCGTCCAGAAAAATCTTGTGCGAGGCGTCGTTCCAGCCGTAGCGCTTGACCACGCGACCGGCGAAACGGCTCATGGTGCTGTTGCGGCTGCCTTCCTTAATAACGTGGGTACCGTAGTTGCCCTGATCCATCCCAGCGTCGAAGTCCTCCTCTTCAAAGAAGGCGTTGAGCGTCTTGATGCCGGGGAAGAACTCCGTCTGCGGATCGGCAGTCCCGTAAAAGAACCGGGCGGCGTCGAGAGCGTTCGTGTCGACGAAGGGAAAGAGCGCCGCGACCTGGCGCTTCATGGCGCTGTATGCATTCGGGTCCTCAGTCTCCTCAATCTCCAGAAAAGCATGGAACTTCGGCCGGGCGGGTTTGCCGTTTTTCTCTTTCAGGTGATTCCGGCTGTAATGGATGCCGATCGTCACATCGGGAAACGCCACCCGCAGATCCTCCGGCGTCACCCAATCATCAGGGTTCTCGGAGTGATCGTTATCGAACTCCACAGCGAGGCAGTTGCTCCGCAGGAAGTTTGCCTTGCTGCGGTAGCTGTTTTTATATTCGGCGCAGACGTAATCGTGACTGACGGCCCGCGCCAGTGAAGCCGCATCCGTAACCTCGGCTTTGTGCGGATACAGGCAGTTGCCCTCCCGGCCGAGATAATCAGCGTAATAAATGTTGAACATCAGATATCCTCCATATGCGGGCAGACCGGAATCTCACCGGCCTGCCTTTTTTCTTTTTTAATCGTCCACATCGCAGCACTGATCGTCGATCGCATGATAGGCAAACGCGAGCGACTTCATAATGGCGTTCAAACCCTCATCGCCGCAGCAGGCGATCCGGATACCGACGACGCGGCCATCGTCATCCTTGATCGGGCCGAAGAAGAAGTCGCCTTTCCGGCAGAGCAGGGCGAGATAGGTGCGGCTTCCGGCATCCCGGCAGCACGCGCCGGTAAAGCCGGTGGTCCCGGCTTCCACCTCAAGGTGGGTGTCGCCGTCAAGGACCGTCCGCAGGAAAGTGTCGACCTTCTTGTCGTTGACGGTATGGTTACTTGTATCAATCGCGTACATGAAATTTTTCCTCCTCAAATATCCTGACCGGAATTCCGGCCTCCGCGGCGTGATCAATCTCACGCTTCATTCCTTCGCTGACCGTGTCCCCGCAGACCCACAGCTCCGATACCAGGTCGAGCAGCCGAAGATCAAGGCTGATCGCCAACTCCCTCTCTGTCTCTTCCGACAGGATGCCGGGCAGCCAGAGGTGCGGTGTGATGGGAACATATCCGTTGTCGATGGCATAGCGGCTGTAACGCCGGGCCATCTCGGTGTTGCGTTCTACGTCGCCCGAGTAGGGTGAGCAGATATAAACCACAGGTGAATCCTTATTTCTGATTTCCACAGGAAAGCAGCTCCTTTCATCGTTCTGCACTCCCATGCCTGCAAAGGAACCTTTTTTATAACGAAAAAAGAAAAAAGCCGCCCCGGAAGGAGCGGCTATAAAAATCGGCGCTACGCAGGCATAGGAAGTCAGCCGGACAGGCAGCGGGAAAACTTTTTCAAAAGCAATTATAAAAATCCGCTGTTTGCAGGCATTGGAAAGCGAGAACGACAGAAAGGAGGAAAACTCTCATGACAATTCAGGACAAGAAAGTTCTCATCGACGGGCTGAAGAAGCTGAGTGCTGACATGGCGGATCTCGCCGCGCAGCTTGAAGGCGCAGAGGCCCAACAGCAGGACGTCCCCGCGGAGAAGCCCACTTATACCTATGAAGATGTACGGGCGATTCTGGCAGAGAAGTCCAGGACCGGGTTCCGAGCGGAGGTCAAAGCGATTCTCACCGCGCATGGTGTGAAGCAGCTTTCCGATGTGAAGGACCCGAGCGAGTTTGCCGCGATCGTCGCGGATGCGGAGGGTATAGGAAATGGCTAAACACGCATACCTCGCCGCCTCCGCCAGTGAGCGGTGGCTCCGATGCCCACCCAGCGCCAAGCTGTGTGCACAGGAGGAAGACCGTGGCAGTCCCTACGCCCAGCAGGGCACGGACGCACACGAGCTTGCTGCCTATCTCGCAGAGAAGGCGCTGGGCCGGAACAGCCGCGATCCTACTGAGAACCTGACCTGGTACGACGCCGAGATGCAGGAAGCCGCCGAAGGCTATGCCGCCTTCGTGATGGAGCAGGTCGCCGAGGCCAAGAAGCTCTGCGCTGACCCGCTGGTCTGCATCGAGCAGACGCTGGACTTCTCCAAATGGGTCGAGCATGGTTTCGGGACCGGTGACTGCGTGATCGTCGCTGACGATCTCCTGCACATCGTGGACCTGAAATACGGCGTCGGAATTCTGGTCAGCGCCTCGGGCGAGGACGGTACCGGAAACAGTCAGCTCAAATGCTATGCGCTCGGTGCGCTGGACACCTTCGGGGACCTGTACGACATTCGCCGTATCAAGCTCTCGATCTTCCAGCCGCGCAGGGAGAACGTGGACACCTTTGAGATGACGAAGGAAGACCTGCTGAAATGGGCCGACGAGGTGCTGGCCCCGATCGCAAAGCTGGCTTATGAAGGGCTCGGCGATTTCACCGCCGGGGACCACTGCCAGTTCTGCAAGATCAAAGCCAGCTGCCGGGCACGCGCCGAGTACAGCATGGAGCTGGCAAAGTATGAATTTGCCGAGGCTCCGACTCTGGATGCAGACGAGATTGCGGCGATCCTGCCGCAGATCGACAGCCTTGTATCCTGGGCGGAGGACATCAAAGAATTCGCTTTGCAGCAGGCGCTCTCCGGCGTCCGGTACCCCGGCTTCAAGCTGGTCGAAGGTAGGAGCAACCGCAAGTACACCGATGAGGCGGCTGTGGCGCAGGTCGTATCGCTTGCCGGATACGATCCGTATGAAAAGAAACTGCTGGGCATCACAGCGATGACGAAGCAGCTCGGCAAGAAGAAGTTTGATGAGCTCCTGAGCGGGCTCGTCGCAAAACCGCAGGGAAAACCCGTGCTGGCTCCAAATTCTGATAAACGACCGGAGTACAACACAGCACAATCTGATTTTATGGAGGATTAATTATCATGAGTAACAATGTCAATAATCCGTGCAAGGTCATCACCGGCAAACACACCGTCATGTCCTATCTTAATGTCAACGAGCCCAAGACCCCTCTGGGCGGCGGCACCCCGAAGTATTCCGTTTCGCTGATCATCCCGAAGTCCGACACTGTGACCGTCGAGAAGATCCGTGCCGCGATCAAGGCCGCCTATGAGGAAGGCCAGAGCAAGCTCAAGGGCAGCAGCAAGTCCGTCCCCGCGCTGGAGGATATCAAGACCCCGCTGCGTGACGGCGACAAGGATCGCAAGGGCGATGATGCGTACAAGAATGCGTATTTCGTCAACGCCAACAGCACCAGCAAGCCCGGCGTCGTCGATGCTGACAAGCAGCCGATCCTTGATACCTCGGAGCTCTACTCCGGTATCATCGGCAGGGCGTCGATCAACTTCTACGCCTACAACAGCAACGGCAACCGCGGCATCGCGTGCGGCCTGAACCACATCCAGAAGCTCGCCGACGGCACCCCGCTCGGCAGCAAGACCAGACCGGAGGATGACTTCGCCGATCTGGACGATGACGACGAGGACTTCCTGTCCTAAAAGCAAAAACGGGTGGCGGGCATTACGCCTGCCACCCACGGTAAAAGGAGTCTGCTATGAACATGGAAATGGTAAATCAAGTGGTGGAAGCCATTGTCAGCGGGACCATGACCGGGATCTGCCTCGGTTTCATCGTTCTGGGGCTGGCCGCCATTTGGAAATGGTTCTTCGGTATCGTGAAGCGCGTGGTGCTCTACCTGTTCCCGGGTATTGCAACCTGGGCGCAGCACAGGCGTGAGGCGAAGCACCTTGATGAAGATGAGGAGGAAAAACAGGAATGGATGAAGTAAGTCTGAGCCATATGGCTGACATGATTATTGTCTTCGGCGGCTGCGGTGCCCTCTGCGGGCTGGTCGGCGGTGTTGTCGCCAACGGCATCTGCCTGCTGATCGACGCAATTCAGATATGGCGTAAGAAGCGGAAGGAGAAGAAACATGATCAGGACGCTGTCTCTGGATCTTGAGACGCGGAGCAGTGTAGACCTCGCCAAGTGCGGGGTCTACCGTTATTGTGAATCGGCAGATTTCGACATTCTTCTCTTCGGCGTTTCCGTCGACAGTGGCCCCGTCACTGTGTATGACTTGGCCTGCGGGGAGACTGTGCCGGAAGAGATCCTTGCTGCGCTTTCCGATGACCGTGTGACGAAGTGGGCATATAACGCTGCATTTGAGCGGGTCTGCCTGTCGGTCTGGCTCCGCCAGAACTATCCCGAGCACTTCCGGTCCTACAGCATCCCCGGCGATCCCGTGCAGAACTACCTTGATCCGGCGTCGTGGAAATGCACGCTGATCTGGGCGGCATACAACGGCCTGCCGCTGGGGTTGGAGAAGGTCGGTGCCGTCCTCGGCTTTGAAGAGCAGAAACTCAAAGATGGCAAAGAGCTGGTCAAGTATTTCTGCTGCCCCTGCAGGCCGACAAAGAGCAACGGCGGCCGGACATGGAACCTGCCGTATCACGCCCCTGACAAATGGGCGCTGTTCAAAAAATACAATGAGCGCGATGTGCAAGTGGAGATGCAGATTCAGGCCCGGCTGAAGAATTATCCGGTGCCGGACTTCGTCTGGGACGAGTATCATCTCGATCAGGAGATCAACGACCGCGGCATTATGATCGATCAGGAGATGGTACGGCAGGCACTACGAATTGACGAGCTGTCCCGGTATGACCTGACCGCCCGCATGCAAAAAAAGACCGGATTGGAGAATCCCAACTCGGTCATGCAGATGAAGGACTATCTCGCTGGCAATGGCATGGAGGTCGACAGTCTCGGCAAAAAGGACGTCGCCGCCATGATCAAAACCGCGCCGGAGGATCTGGCGGAGGTGCTGGAGCTCCGGCTGCAGCTCGCCAAGAGCAGCGTCCGGAAATACCAGGCGATGCAGAACGCCGTCTGCGCCGACGGCCGATGCCACGGCATGTTCCAGTTTTACGGCGCGAACCGCAGCGGCCGCTGGGCTGGGCGGCTCATACAGTTGCAGAATCTCTATAGGAACTCAATGCCCGACCTGGAGCAAGCCCGGGATCTGGTGAAGGCGGGCGACTACGATACCCTCGATATGCTGTACGACTCTGTGCCCGAGGTGTTGGCAGAACTGGTCCGCACGTCCTTCATCCCGCGGCCGGAATACAAGTTCATCGTCAGCGACTTTTCCGCGATCGAGGCCCGCGTGCTCAGTCACCTCGCCGGGGAAGAGTGGCGGACGGAGGTCTTCCGGGAAGGGCGTGACATTTACTGCGAGAGCGCCAGCAGGATGTTCGGCTGCGTTGTCGAGAAGCATGGCCAGAACAGCCATCTCCGGCAGCGTGGGAAAATCGCCGAACTCGCCCTCGGCTATGGCGGCAGCGTCGGGGCACTAAAGGCGATGGGCGCGACCGACATGGGCATTCCCGAGGAGGAGCTTCAGCCGCTGGTGGACATGTGGCGGAGCAGCAATCCGCATATCACGCAGTACTGGTGGGCCGTCGATGCTGCTGTGAAGGAGGCCATCACGCTGAGAAAGGAAACCCAGGTCGGGAACATCACGTTTGTGATGAAAAACGGCATGCTGTTTATCACGCTGCCGAGCGGCCGCAGGCTTGCATACGTCAAGCCCCGGCTGGGCGAGAACCGTTTCGGCGGCGAGTCCGTAACCTACATGGGCATCGACTCCACGAAGCACTGGTCCCGGATCGAGAGCTACGGCCCGAAGTTCGTGGAGAACATCGTGCAGGCCGTCAGCAGGGACATTCTGGCCTATGCCATGCGGACCCTGAGCTACTGCCAGATCGTCGGGCACGTGCATGACGAGCTTATCATAGAATGCAGCCCCGACGCGTCCCTCGAAGCAATCTGTGAGCAGATGGGCCGGACGCCGCCGTGGCTCCCGGGCATCGAGCTCCGAGCCGACGGCTACGAGTGCGGATTTTATATGAAGCAATAAAAAGGGCAGGGCCTACCGGGATGGTAAGTCCTGCCCTCCGCGTTATGCGTTCTTTTCTTCTTCCTGAGCCTGTTCCGGCGGGGCCGCTGCCGCAGCCGGTTCGATCGTAATGGAATCTTTCTTTCCTTCGATCCTGTAGCGGCCCTTCGTCATGCGGTCGATCCCGACCAGAAGAACGATACCGCCGATGCCCGCGATAACGGGCGCATTTTCACTGTTGACCATGTTCGTCAATGCCTCCATATTAGTCATTTGGATTTTCCTCCCTGTATTCTTTGACAATTTGTTTTGCCCGGCTGAGCATCTGATAAATCCGCGGCTCTGAAAGGCCGAGCTCTTCCGCAATGGTTTTTACCGAGTCGCCGAGAAACGTTCTGGCTTCATACGCTTCCGCGATCCGCCAGTCCTCCGCGCACATCAGAGCGCGGATCTCTTCACGTTCAATCTTGGCCAGTACGGTGTGTTCCACAGACTCGACCGGCGTAGGGTCCCAGCCGGTTTCGATCAGACCGTCCAGCGATACCACCGCTGACTGCCGGGTTTCGGGCGTCACGCCATATGGGCAGGCGGTGCATTTGTTCGTGTCGCGGCACCGCACAAACGCCTTGCGTTTGCCCGGAACCATGCACCGGCTGGCGAAGTAGGCGCTGGAGTGCTGGTTGTTGATGGATTCCCATTGGAATTCCGCAAACTCGCGATTGGGCGTCTTGTAGAAGTACACCCGCATTTTCTGGCTGCCGCTAAACCGCAGATATCGGCAGTCATCTTTGCTGATGCCATAGTGTTCCATGTCGGCATCGTCCACGATCTCGATCGGCGCATCATATAAGATTTCGCCATTTTCGCCGATAGAGGTTCCGTGCTTGAACGCACCCTTTTTGCTTTCGTTGACCTTGTTTGTCCGAGCCATTTTGGCCCTCCTTTCGCATCTGCGAACGGAGAGCCTCAGCGCAGCAACCGGAAGAAGGGCGCACTTAAGAGACCGGACCCGAGAGCTGTTTTTTAGCTCTCCGTTCAGTTCTTGTGCTTCCCCTCCACAGGGTGAGCAACCTTATTCAATTCCTAACACGCTCCCAGTGGAGCCCGCCTTTCCGGATGCAGGTGGTCGCGGGTCAGGGGGTGGACGGTTTAGCGTCTCGCCTCGACGATGTTGCTGAGGCAGGATTCTCTTTCCCGCCCTGGCAAGGCTATAATACGGCAGCTTCTCAGGCTCATACAGGAACCTGAGGTTGCCCTAAAACACAAAGAAGCAGGGCCTTGTGTACCGTTCTTGATACACAAGGCCCTGCTTCTTCTGGCAGTCCTTTTTCGGTATGGAATTCTGTATAGAATCTCAAGCCGACACATCACATTTGGCTGTTTCGTAGGGGAACGTCAGGTTGCCCCGGGAAGAAAAATTATTCTGCAATTTTTTGATTCCTCTGATATGGAATGTGCTGCTGCCCAAATTGATCGAGGATCATATTCCACTGATCGAGAGTTCCGTCTGTATAATCCAGCAGGAAGCGGTAGGCCCTGCTCCGCGGATCATCCTTATCAACCTGATAGTTTGCTGTCCCCAGCAGATCAATGCAATATGGCCGGTGAAGGTTGAGCCCAATGCAGACCGCCATCACATTTTCGATCGGAGGATACGGGATCGCGCCTGACCGATAATTTTTGATCGTGGTGTCGCTCAGACCGGAGCGTTCAGCCAGCTCTTCGACCTTCACATTTTTCCTTTTCATGTGATATTTGAGAGATTCCGCAAAAGTATCGCACCCCTGTGACGCCATTTCCTTTCGGACCTGCTTCTCCTGATCTTGCGCTGCATTATACGCGGCTACTTCTTTCGCAATTTGGTCCGCCGTCTGGACACATTTGTGATTGAAGTATTTATCGTATGTATGCTCGACGTAATAATCAGCCTTGACCTCTTTGCTGAGATAGGACTCTCCATAGAACTCGTACTTATCCTGCAGCTCCCGCAAATAGGAGGTGCTCCGGAAATCAAATTTCAGGCAGCATTCGTCAGCATTCTCTCTGGCATAATCGGATAGCTTCAGCTTTGCTCCTCCGCCAGAGAAATCTGCCACAATATACTTCGGGTCGTTAATGCAGACCACATACCCAAGATAGACGTATTTGCCAGAATCAATGAGCTCGGCAAAATCACAATTGTTGTGATACAGCTTCTCATAGCTGGCTCTGTCGATGACATAGGTCTGCTTGGGTCCTAAGTTTCCGTTTTCAAATACAAACGGTTCATGCCACTTGCCATCAACATAGACAAACGCGCCGTCTGCTGCTTCTATGCCGACCTGTCTGGCACGCTGCTTGGCTGCGAAGATCGGCACATCGAACATTTTTGCAATACGACGTAGGGCGTTTTCAACGATATCCCCGGGGTGTTGCTCCTTATCCTCAGTCGCGCTTATCTCTGCAAACGCCTTTCTCAGTAAAGATATCGGCATCGCAATTCGAATCGCCAGCGCATTCGCCTGCCACTCGGCATACCAATGCGCCCGCTGCGCGACCGTCATGCTATCATCGTAACGGCTCGGTTCAACCTCACAGGACATCATATCCATCTCGTCATCCAGCAATGCGAGGAGCTGAAAGTATTTTTTATGGAGATGCCAGTGGATGATCTCGTGCGCAATTGTCAAAAGCTGTGTCCCGTCGTCTCCGAGAAAATACTTACTGCGGCTGATCAGCATGGTCCCGGGCTCGATCTCTTTTCTCACGGGGACCAGTTCACCGGTGTCAGGATCGGCTTCGTAAACAACGGCGGTTGCTTTTCGGAAATACATCCTGCCGAAGCAGCTCTCAGGCAAATCCGCTAGGAAGCACTTGATATCGAATTCTTTGAAAATATGTTCTATCGGGAGCTTATAGCCGTCATAGTCCGCGCCATCACAATAAAACTCTGTAAAATCATCGGCATTCTCTTCCAGCGAGGCTGAGTAAATGTACGGCACCAGAAACTGATCCAGCGCATTATCTTTCTGGAATTTCCCGTTATGAAACTCCTTCGTGTCGAGGACCTCAACGCCGGTCAGACCGTTTACCAGATTGCCGCGCAGATAAACTGTGAACCACTTGTGCTTTCGATCAGCTTCATAGCGTTTGGCCCCAAGCCCCAGCTCAACAATATCCGCCGAGATTCCGACATCCATTTTTACCCGGGGACCGATATCGTCATGGCACGTGAGCGCCTTAACCTCAAGATTCTCTACTTCATGTCTGCACAGCGAGAGCACATTGATGCTGTGGAATCCACTGCCATCATAGGAGCTGTCCACGAAACTCTGAATCGCCTGTTGCAGCAGATCCAGATAGTTTGCCTGCAGATAACTCTTCAGGTCAGGATACTTTGCCATTCGATAAACCACCTCTATTCTTCTGTGCTAAACCCAATCTTTCTCTTGGGACGATCCGGCTCTTTCTCGATGGTCGTAAGAAGAAAATTCAGCTGATTGATATGCTGGATTAACGTAGCTTCGCGACCGTTGACGAAGCCCTTAAACACCATTAGAACAGAGTATTCATAGGTGATGTTGGTAACGCTCATTAAAACGGACTGACCAAAATTCGTGAGCATTACACCAACCTCATGCTCATCATCCAAGCCAGCTTCAAATTCCGTGATGTATTTCTTCAGAATTTCAAACTGCGAGTCGGCCCACATATGCTGAGTAGGCAAATCCGGAAGCTCCGGTACTTTGATCTGCTGGACAATAGAACCATAATCTAACATAGAGACACTCCTTAATAATACTGCTCGATATAGCTGTACGCCTTATCAAAGACTTCTTTATCCTTGATTTTATATTTTACCCATACAACGCTACGCAGAGCCTTCTTGACTTCCTGCTTGCCGCCGGTGGTGTTCTGCCATCCGTCAAAGCGGACGATCTTCACGATATCATCGATATCTGTTACGATCCGCTCCACGATGATCGGGGTGTTGGTGTTTTTAACGCCATTGAAGAGCTCGGTCAGAGCAGCCTTGCCCTTATCGATTTCTTCCTCCGGCACAACTTCCTTCTCAGCCTGAGCGGCTTCCCGGGCCAGCTCCAGCAGCATCTTCAGGAACTCAATGCTGTTGATCAGACCCTGCTCATGCTGTTCACGCAGCTTCTCCAGTTTGTCGCCGAGCCGCATCCACTTGGGGTCATCGGTGTGCTTACGGATTTTGGCAACAAGGTCGATCTCTACCTTCTTTGCTGCATTTTTCGCGCCTTTGTGCTTTTCGATAAAAGCATCGATCAGCTCCGCATCGAGTGAGAGAATCTCCTCGTCCTCATGGACTTCACCGACATCCATGTTCGCGTTAACGATCTCCATCGTCTTGGGACCGAGCGCAGCCCAGATGAGACCGCCGCCGCCGTTTGTCGGCTTTACAGATTCAAACACCTTGGTCAGCCATACATAGTCCGGCTGGATTGCCGCCAGCATAGGATCGGGTGAGATGGCATTCCATGCGCGGTTCAGCACCTGATAGTCCGCGGCGAACTTGTCCTTCTCCTTGTTGGTAGGCAGGCATTCCTGGGCGGCCATGAGCCCTTCCCAGCCATCAACCGTCCGGTCGACACCCATGAAGTAGCTGAGGCATTTCCGGAGCAGGGCAGGGATCTGCTTTTTCACCTCTTCGATATTCGTGATGACCTTCTTCATGCTGCCTTCGTCGAAGTCCAGAGCTTTGGCCACGTTATCAAAGATACCGATGTAGTCTACGATCAGACCGTTGGTTTTTCCCTCGTCGTAGGTGCGGTTGGTGCGGCAGATCGCCTGCAAGAGGGTGTGATCCTTCATGGGCTTGTCAAGGTACATGACCTGCAGGATCGGAGCATCGAAGCCTGTAAGCAGCTTTGCTGTTACGATAACGATCTCCAGCGGATCGTTCGGGTCACGGAACCGGTCGAGGACTTTTGCCTCTTCCTCTTTCGATCGGCGATAGGCTTTGTACTCGTCAGCCTTATCGTCGTTAGTGTCCATCACGATGGTGGAGCACTTCTCGCCGAGCAGCTTGTCCAGTTCATTTTTATACTTGATGCAGCAGGGCCGGTCATACACAACCACCTGGGCTTTGTATCCATTAGGCCGGATCTTCTCGGTGAAGTGCTTTGCAATGTGAGCACAAACCTTATGGATGCGAGCTTCATTGTACATGATCGCCTGCATGTTCACACGTTTGGACAGCTCTGCCTTATCGGAATCGGACAGCCCCTCGGTTAGCACATCGAATTCACGATCCATAGTGTCACGATCCACACGGAGGTCCACAGGCACCGGCTCAAAGTTAAGCGGCAGGGTGGCGTGGTCGCGGATGGAGTCAGAGAAGGAGTACTTGCTCATATAACCACTACGATCTTCAGTAGCACCGAAGGTTGCAAAGGTGTTCTTATCCAGCCGGTTAATCGGTGTACCGGTCAAACCGAAGAAGAATGCATTCGGGAGAGCGGTACGCATTTTGAGACCGAGGTCGCCTTCCTGTGTGCGATGGCATTCGTCAACCATCACGATGATATTATCGCGCTGGCTGAGCTCTCCAGAAACCTCCTGAAAACGGAAGATCGTTGTGATGATGATCTTCCGGATATCCTGCCGGAGCATAGTCATCAGCTGCTCTCTTGTTGCCGCAGACTCAAGGTTACCAACATCGGAGGAGTGGAACTGTGCAGTGATCTGAGATTCCAGATCGAGACGGTCATCCACAATAATGACAGTCGGGTTTTTCAAATCAGGCAGCATGCGTAGTTTTACTGCAGCAAACTCCATTAGGTAGGATTTGCCGGAGCCCTGGAAGTGCCAAATAAGACCTTTCTTCGGGTATCCGGCCCGAACACGATCAATGATCATGTTGGCACCTTCATACTGCTGATAGCGAGCGATGACTTTATACTTGCGATACTTGCTGTCCGTAGCGTACAGGGTGAAAAACTGGAATAAGTCCATGACCTTATACTTTGTGATCATGTCCATCACGCTGATCTGTACAGCAGCAAGGGAGCCATCAGATTTATCATCGGTCGTGTGCCACGGACCATACTTTGCAGCAGGCATGCATACAGAGCCATAGCGATAGCACTTTCCCTCAGTAGCAAAGTTGAATACGTTGGAGACAAACATCTGAGGAATGCTTTGCTCATACTTGTTGATGTCCTGTGCGCCGTCCAGCCATGTGATGGCGGCACGGACCGGCGTCTTCAGTTCGCCAATGACAAAGGGAAAGCCGTTCACCAGCAGAACGATATCCAGCCGCTTACCGCCCTCTTTCTTCGGATAGACCCACTGGTTGGTGACAACATACCGATTCTGATCCAGCTTACCATTGATCTCAGTTCCGAAGAAATCTATGGAGACCTGCTTACCGTCCTTCCCGAAGGGATAGGTGTTCTTCTCAAACACCAGCTGCTTGAATGCCTCGTTCTGGGTGACGAGGTTTTGTGCATTGGTAGAAAGGAACAGGGTCCTCAGCTTATATATGACTTCATCCGCTCTGGACTCGTCTGCCGCGATCTCCGGATTCAGCCGAACCAGAGCATCTCGGACCATTGGCTCTACCATGACATCACTCTCGTCACGGCTCAAATCATCCGCTGGGATATACTCCCAGCCGTTTTTCACAAGCGTGGAGATAATCAACTGCTCGGTGGTATTGTCTTCGTTAAAAACAGCCATGTATCAGTTCTCCTTCCTACTAAGGATAAAATTCTCTTCAATTATTTTTTTTCGCAGAGCCTGCGTTTCTGATATTGTTCTTTCAAGTAGATGCAGAGTTTTATCACCTTGGGCTTTAAACTCAGCAAACTGTAATTGTTCTTCAATGCTTGGCAGTTTTATTCCGTATGACATAAAAGCGTCTTCGCTAACACGTTGCCTGTTTGTGGTTCCTATGCTGTTCCTGTTGATCTGCTGTATAAAGTTATCTTCAAGCACGGAGAACATAAGGTAATCGTTTGTTATCCGATCGGAATCAATACTGAAGGTGGGAAAGTCCTTACTAACAACCGCACCATTTAACTCTTCAGGTATAATACCAAACGCACCGTTTCTTGCGTCGATTCTCGAATAGATGAATTGCCCTGACCGAACTCTATATCCTGTGAAAGGTTTCGGATCATATTTATCAATATTTCTTTCTCTTACGCCCTTTCCATAGAGCGCAACAGTAACATATTTTTCCTTTTGCGGCTCAGTAATTCTCTCGGTTTTGGTGTTCTGGTGTAACAAGGACCGCATCTCAACAAAAGGATATTTTTCACTCCAAAACATCTCAATGAAATGAGCTTTAACCATCTCTGAAGTTTCGGTCGCTAAATCTTTATATGCTTGAAGCGTCTTGGTTATAGACCACAACATGTCGGCAAACTTCTCTTGTTCTTCCATTTCAGGAAGCTGAAATTCATATCTGCCCAAGTGCTCCCATTTTACTCTTGGAGAAAGTGAACCAGCCGACTTTCCTACAGCGAAGTCAAACAGATAATCGTCCTGAATAATAAATGGCAGCAACCTTGGTGAGATGACTTCAGGGATCGCCCGGATTACAGTTATATCTCCTGAACAGATTCCATCGACAGGCGCTTGAGCCGCCTTCTTCAAATATGCCCTACGCCTTCCAAATAGGACATCCCCTTGTTTAAAGGATTTAGTGAAGGTGTTCTCTATATCCATATCCCAGTTCTGTAAGGATACTTCTTCCGGGATAAGATGTTCGAGCCCAACGATAGGAACACCCTTTTTTTCGCCTTTGAACGTTTCGCTGCAGACAACTGCAACATCGCTCAGCTGATATTTAGTCATTCTTCCGCCCTCCCATCATGGAATTAAACACGCTGAATGCGGCAGCGGTTTCCTGCGATAGGCTATCCCATTCTTCAAATATTTCTTCACGGGATCTATCATCCGTAGGAGCCATATCCGAAGTGCTTTTGATATACAGGGGAATGCTCAAAAGGAAATCATTGGCTTCGATCTCACGAATAGACACTTTTGAGGCAAACTCGCCATCACTTACGAAACGGTCGTATGCTGATGCAATCTTCTGAATGTGCTGAGGCTCAAGGTTGCTTTCAGCGTTCTTTCTTGTAACTTCATTTACCGCATTGATAAACAGGACATGCCCTTTGTGAGAATCGGGTTTCACTGATCTACATATTACAATGCACGCCTCCATAGTTGCATTGTAGAAAAGATTAGGGCCAATTCCGATAACACATTCCAGCAAATCTGATCGGATCAGTCTTTCACGCATCTCTTTTTCCTCATTTCTAAATAGAACACCGTGAGGAAACAGTATTGCACATCTGCCGGTCTTCAGGTCCATGCTCCTCAGTATGTGCTGGAAAAAAGCATAATCCGCACGCCCCTGGGGAGGAACTCCGAGAAAGTTCCGGCCGTATTTATCATTGGCAAAGGCGTCTCTATTCCATTCACTAATCGAGTACGGAGGATTGGCCAGTACCAAATCAAATCTTTTTAGCTGGCCGTTCTCAATAAAAGCAGGCGCAGCGAGAGTATCGCCGTTTATGATACTAAAATCATTTATTCCGTGTAGAATACAATTCATTCTTCCAATTGCTGAGGTTAGAGCATTTACCTCTTGGCCGTACAGTGACACGTTTCGCCACTCTTTCCTCTGATCTTTAAGGTAAGCAATCGAGGATATGAGCATGCCTGCACTGCCACAAGTAGGGTCATATATTGATTCGCCGGACTCAGGCTTTAACATCTCCGTCATCAGATGAACGACAGTTCGATTTGTATAGAATTCTTGCGCTGTGTGACCGCTGTCGTCTGCAAACTTCTTGATCAGATACTCGTACCCATTGCCAAGCTCATCTTCGGGAAGATTTTCGATAGATAGTGTCTTAGTGCTGAAATGCTCTAATAAATCTTTCAGCAACCTATCGGGTAGCCGATTCTTGTTTGTCCACGTTCCATCACCGAAAATACCCTGCAGTTTATCACTGTTTGCGCTTTCAATGTTCCTGAAAGCTGTTTGAATAGCCTTACCAACATCCTGTGGGACATTGCGTACATCCACCCAGCGTGACCCCTCTGGTATGACATAGCTATGCGTTTCTTCCCATGCGTCTGCTTCTGGGCCATTTTCAGCTATTGCCTTTTTTGACTCTTCCTCGTAAACATCATTCAGCCGTTTGAAAAAGAGTAAAGGAAAAATATACTGTTTATAAGCGCCGGCATCAATATTGTTTCTCAGAAGGACCGCTGCTCCCCAAAGGTACGATTCTAATTCTGACTTCGTTATTCTATTAGCCATTTATGAACCCTCCTTCAATCAATAGCTGTTTCATCTCGCGCTCCATAGTTTGAACTTTATCGAGGGCAGCAAAGTACCGTTCTCTTACGAGTGCTGGTGATACAGGCTCATACTTTGATTTCTCTATATACTTTTTTACGCTCAAATCATATCCGTGTTGTTCGACTTCGGCGATAGTGACTACCTTGCAGTAATCAATGGTATCTTGGTAACCAGTATATAGTTCATAGAGCCGTTTTGCGTCGGATTCAGATATATAATTCTGTGCTCTTTGTGGAGTGAAGATAGTGCTCCCATCGATAAGGCATATTCTGCCAATATGACCAGGAGTCTTTTTGTTATTCAGAAAGACGATACAAGCTGAAACGTTAGTGTTGAAAAAGACTCCGCTTGCCAAGGTAATCACTGTTTCTATTTTATCTGATTTTATTAGTTTTTCGCGTATTTGGCCTTCTTTTCCTCCGTGAAAGAGGACTCCTTGAGGAAGAACTACCGCGCATCTTCCAGTTTTGGGGTTCATTGACTTGACCATATGCTGAACCCAAGCATAGTCGGCACAAGTATCAGATGGGCATCCCCAAATATTCCTACCATATTGATCATTTTCAAACTGGCTTGCACCCCATTGCTCGAGACCGAAAGGCGGATTCGCCAGTACGCAATCAAATATTTTCAGCTTCCCTTTTTCTAAGAAAAGAGGATTTCGCAAAGTGTCTCCCTGCCTGATCTGAACATCTTTTGCGCCGTGGAGATATAGATTCATTCTCGCAATGGCGGAGGTGGAAAGATTGTTTTCTTGTCCGAATATTCTGCCATACGCAAGACGGTCTCCATGCATATGATGGATGGCCTCAATAAGCATACCTCCGGTGCCACAGGCTGGATCGTATACCGTTTCGCCGGGCTGGGGATCGAGGAGATTAACCATGAGCTTAACTATGGTGCGTGGAGTGTAGAATTCGCCAGCGTTCTTTTTTGACATGTCTGCGAATCTCTTTATAAGAAATTCATAACTATCACCCATAATGTCAGCAGAGTAGTTCCTGTTCCCAACCTTGATGAGGGACATGTGCTCGATCAGGTTTTTCAGACGCTCATCAGTGAGCTTGTTCTTATCAGTCCATGTGGCATCATCAAAGCTGCTGAACACACCTGATAGAGTCTCTGGGTTAGCTTTCTCTATGCCAGTCATAGCATCAACGATAGCCTTTCCAACATTCTGACTAACAGCGCGAACATCTTCCCAATGACAACCTTCCGGGATAACAAAGGAATGCATGTCCTCCGCCTCAGCATATTCCACATCGCCCCCGGAGAACTCCATTGCCTCTTCATACTCTTCGTCATAAACATCAGATATTCTCTTAAAGAAGAGAATGGGGGTCACATAGCTTTTAAACTCGTCCTGATTGATCGGACCGCGAAGAATGTTGCAGGCTTCAAACAGGTGGTTAAAGAGCCGACGGCTCGTCGTCAGCTCAGGTGTAGTCGCAGCGTCATCGGCGTCATCATCAGCAGCCTGAACAGCCTCCTCAATGATGGCCTCCCGGGTTTCACCTTCGACTTTGCGCTCAGCCCTCCGTTCGACCGGGACGCTGATATCGCCGACTTTTTTCTCCATCACCGGGGGATACTTGTTCTCGAAAACGACCAGAATCTGCAGCAACCGCTTATCGAGGAAGGTCAGAGCGTGCTTCCGGATATCAGACGGGATGCCGTAGTACGCTTCCGCAATACCGCCGCAGATGGCAGCGATCGTGTCGCTGTCACCACCGATGGAGATCGCATTCCGGATCGCATCCTCAAAGCCGGTTGACTCGAAGAATGCCATCAGCGCCTGCGGGACAGACCCTTGGCAGGTGACGTCGAAACGGTAGTCCTTCCTGATCCCGTCCAGAGTGAAGTTCATCGGGTAGTAGTTCCGGTCGATATAATCCCGGATCTCAAGAATGCTGCTGCCGGTCCTGGCCATGTAGATGGCAACAGCTGTCGCCTCAGCACCTTTCAATCCTTCCGGGTGATTATGAGTCACCTCGGTAACTTTCCGCGCCAGCACCTTTGCCTCTTCGAGGCTGGTAGCGGCGAAACCAGCCGGGCTGACTCGCATGGCTGCTCCATTCCCAAAGCTGTTATAAGGCTGAGGGTTGGAAGAGAACATCCACCGACGGAACTTCCCACCGTAACCGCAGTCCGGATAATTCCTGCCTACGCGCTGCATGCACTCCACGGCATTCTGAGAGAGGTCGCTGTAGTCAGGTTTGCTTACCAGAATCGCCTGAGCCAGAGCCAAGGTCATAATGCTGTCGTCCGTGGGGGAGCATTTATATGTAAGGAATTCAAATTCCTTCGATTTGATGTTGTGCCACTCGAAACGAGAGCCGACGATGTCGCCGATAATAGCTCCTAACATGATCCGTTCCTCCTTACGCGGTTGCTCTCTGCTGCTGAGCAAAGAGATCGCTCAGCTTGCGGGGCGTGTACTGACGTTCCTTCATTTTTTCCATCACTTCGAGGCTCTGCTGCACTTTGATGCCGAAAGCACTGTCGAGGAAGGTGGAGCGCATGAGAGCCGTCTTGTCCATTTCATCCTTGATCTCCCGACGCTTCCGTCTGCGCTCCTGCAGCATCCGGGATGCCTTCAGCATCTCGCCGTCGCTCAGGTCGGAAAACTCGATGTAGTGCATGATGTCGCAGATCTCTTTATCCACATCCGAGAGCATCTGGTTCAGGTTGTTCTGGTACTCGCTCATGTGGTCACTCATATAGCAGAGGTTCGTGAGCATGGACTCCCAGTCGTTCTTCAGGCTGTCAAACATAGTCGGCGTATCAAAGGTGTCCAGCTCCGGTGCTTCGATGGCTTCAACAGGCTCCGGAATCGGGATCTCCCGGGGAGCGGGAGCTACGTCCGCTTCGAGCATGTTGTAGAAGCGGGACCTGCGGCCGGTACCGATCCGAGCGTTGGCCTCACGGATGGTGAAGAGGGTCGCTTCGGAGCTGTTTCTCGCAATGACAAGGCTGTTCTTCTCATCGACCTTGTAGTAGTTTCCTGACGTATCAACGATGTAGTATCGTTTACCAGTGTCGAGCACGATGGTCCCTCCTTTAAAACTTCTGCAGCTTGTCGAGCACTTCTGCCCAGCGCTGCTCTGCCGCGGCGACGGTCTCCTTATACTTTTTCAGCTCGTCAAGGTACTCCTTGGCGACAGCCTGCTGTTTCTCCAGCGTGGGGATGGGGACTTCCAGCACTTTCAGGTCCTTGTAGCTGATATTCATCACAGTCATACCTTGCTGGGCTCCACTTATGATTCTGTTCCCAACAGGGCTGTCCAGAAAGATTTTTAAGTAGGTGCTGTCGAGCATCTTGGGGTCCGGCCTGATCACAATCACGTTAGAGGATGCGATGCAGGGGTAACTCTGCTCATGGAATACGGAAGTACGGATCGCGGTCCCTCTGGCGGGGAGGAGGACGTCACCCTCCTGCAGCAGGTAGTTTGAAACCTTGCGTTCCTCTTCCTGCAGATGATCGAGTCCGGCGTAATCAATTTCATACTCGCCGATGTTGGAGATATTCACCACACCGATGTTACCGGCCAGGTCTTTCCTCGTGATCGACTTCCCGCGGAACACCTCTGCGACGTTGCCGATCGCGTCCTTACGGACGGCGGAGTTTTGGAAGCTGAGGTAATCTTCATCCTGCTGAGCGAAGATCCGGTCGATACTCCAGTCACCCTGATCCTCCAGCTCCGACAGCATCACGAAGGTGTCGTCAACGACCTCCAGCGCCGTGACGGCTGCGCGGCGGGTTTTCCTTTCACCGGCAGAATACCTGCGGATCACGATGTCGTCATCCTCGGGCCTGGTGTTTTCGATATCCAGCAGGTACACCTTGATGCCGCAGTATTCGAGGGTTCCTTCAGGCAGCTCGGCAATCTCCTTTATGGTGTAGCTCATCTGGATGAACTGCCGCAGATCGCTGACTTTGCCCGAGGCGAAGGTGATCCTGCCGGGGAGTGTTATCACGAGCCTGCCGCCGTCGTTCAGGTGAAGAGAGAGGTTTTCCAGCGCCACCATATCGAACTCTCTGCACATGAAGTTCTGATCGTCTGCAAGCATCCGTCCTCCAAAGTTGGGGCAGGAGAGGATAAGATCAAAGCGCCTGCTCATGAACTCGTACCGGTAGATGTCCGCCCTTACGATCTCCACGTTGTCATACTCCGCGAAGATGTATTCGAGAACCTTAGCGTAGACCGCGTTCTGTGTCGTGAGCACAAAATGCGAGTTGATATTCTCCGTGACCATCCGCTCAAGATTCGGAACAAACTTCTCTGCCTCCGCAATCAGTACGGTCTCGGGCTTGATGGAGAAGCGCTCCTCATACACCTTCACCAGTGCTGTGGGTAGAACCGGCAACCTTGATCCAGATGCTTCTTGCGCGATAGCGCCTTCCCAATCCATCCGGCTCAGCTTCTTGCTCTCATTATAAATAAGGAAGAAGCGCTCTTTGTCGGGGAAGGGGTTTCTGACACCCATGCTGTCAGCGGCTTCAAGGAGAATGCTGTAAACCTGCTCGGGGGTCTCGTTACAGGGTCTCTCTTGGACGCGGTTCCTCACTTCGTTTATGAGCACGGTGGCAGTGATGTAATCAAATGGAGAAACGACTCCGCGGATCATATTCCAGTAGGCAAAAGTGGTTTCTTTGTCGGGTGCGTTCATTATCATTGACCTCCAATCAGAGTGGGTCTCCTATCGTGTGATTGTAAGATATCACAGAAAAACTCATTTGTCAACACATAAATTGCAATTTGGTATGCAAATACCAAAATTATTTTTATAAAACAAAAGCGGCGATGGAGTGTGTATCCGTCACCGCTGATTATCGTATTTCACATATCTTCTTTTCAGTCTCCCGGACGGTAGTAAAACGGTAGTAGCCGATACCCGCTGTTGCCGCAGTTTGCCGCGATAAGGCACGTCCAATCGCAACCTGCTCACTTATCAAACGTCCTGCCGTGGCACACAAAAAGTATCTTAGTCAAATGCGATCAGCCTCCTGAAAAGCCGTGTTCTGCCCCGTTTTGCCGCGATTTGCCGGGCAGAAAAAGTTGTTAATAAACTGTGACTCTG
>JAEEGJ010011616.1_pt1 | contig 22251 bp, 19 predicted proteins | sample 8958761 | NCBI WGS metagenome assembly JAEEGJ01 (sample SAMN16246546, study PRJNA631951) | gut metagenome | biome: gut microbiome; feature: rumen; material: RS-attached | host: Bos | place: Iran: Karaj | collected 2018-10 | reverse complement strand
GGGATCGCAGATCAACATCACGCTCAATGGCATTACCCTGAACGATGCCGAGAGCCAGGAGGTGTTCTGGGTGAATATTCCGTCGCTCACTTCGCTCCTGTCGGGCGTGCAGGTGCAGCGCGGTCTGGGGACATCGGCCAGCGGTGCCGGTGCCTTTGGCGCCAGCATCAACATGAACACGGCGTTCGTGGGGGCGGATCCTACGGGAAAGGTGGAAGTGAGCGGGGGATCGTACGGGACGGCCATCGGCTCGGGCGCTTTCTCCACGGGCCTTCTTCCCGGCGGGTGGTATTTCAACATTGCCGGCAACTGGGGGCGCACGGACGGGTATATCCGCAATGCCAAGGTGAATTCGCAGTCGGTGTTTGCCGTGCTGGGCTGGCTCAGGGGCCCGCGCTCCCTGCGCCTTACCTATCTGATGGGAAACCAGAAGAGCGGCATTACCTGGGACGGCATTGACCTGGAACAGTATTATGTGGACCGCCGTTACAACGGGGCCGGCAAGTATAAGGATGATGAAGGGAACGTGTGCTACTATGACAATCAGACCGACAATTATGCCCAGCACCACCTTCAGCTCAACTATACGCGCGCGTTCGGGGAGCGTCTTTTCTGGTCCAATACGTTTAATTATACGCGCGGGGACGGTTACGACGAGTATTACAAGACAGACCGCAAGATCAAGCGGTTTGGCTTCCCGTCTTCCCTGCAGCCGGCCGTGGCCGATATGATTTACCGGAAGAAGATGGACAATGACTTTTTTGTGGTGAACTCTTCGCTGGGGTACAAGTCTTCTTCGCTGGATGTGACCGGCGGCGTGAATGCCAGCTGGTATCGTGGCGGGCACTGGGGAGAGGTGCTATGGGTGAAGGGGCTGGACAGCTTTGACCAGCCTTCCTGGTATGACAATACCGGCCGGAAGAGCGATGTGAGCGGTTTCCTCCGGGCCGAGTACAGGCCCTGGAAGTGGCTCACGGCCTATGCCGACCTTCAGTATCGGCGCATCGGCTATACCCTGAAGGGGGTGGACGACGCCTGGCTGGAGTACGGGGCGGCCGATGAGGACCGCTTCGGCTATGACCGCGTGTGACATTCCTTCAACCCCCGCGCCGGCCTTACTGCGTCCTGGGGCGGACATAAGCTGTATGCTTCCGTGGCCGTCGGACACCGCGAGCCGGGCAGGGGAGACATCAAGGAGAACATCAAGGGAGATGCGCTGGACATTAAGCCGGAGCAGATGGTGGATGTGGAAGCCGGGTATGCTTTCACGGGCGAGAAGCTGGCTTTGTCGGCGAATCTCTATGCCATGGAATATACGGACATGCTTCTGGAAACGGGCCGGCTGTCTTCTTCCGGCTATGCCATCAAGGAGAACGTGCCCCGTGCCTGGCGCCGGGGTATGGAGCTCTCTGCGGGATGGAAGCCGCTTTCCTGGCTTTGGTTTGATTCCAATGCTACCTTCTCCATGAATGAGATTGCAGACTATACTTCTTATGTTCCGGATTCCGATTATACCATGACGTTCCCGGTCCACTATGGCCGCACCACCATGCTCATGTCTCCTTCGGTGATTGCCATGGTGCAGGCGACGGTTCTTCCCTGGAAGGGAGGATCCGTTTCCTGGAATGGTAAATTTGTGGGTAAACAATACCTCGACAACTCCATGCGTGAAGCCCTCGCCGTGCCCTCTTATTTTGTCGCAGGACTGTCTGCATCGCACTCTGTGGCACTAAAACGGGGAGAGCTTAAGTTTTTAATATTTTTTAATAACCTTTTTAACCATCTTTATTATGCCGCTGGATGGCGCTGGGAGACCTATGATCCCGCCTCTGGAGAAATTACCACTGGTTCAGGCGTTTATCCGCAGGCTCCGCTGAATGTGATGGTAAAAGCCGCTTATTCTTTTTAAAAAAATTTATTTACATAAAATTAGTTAAAAAAATTTTGTGGTTTTAAAAAGTTGTTTTACCTTTGCCTTAGAAAACGAGTTAACACTACTTGTTCTCTACACTAACACGCATCTTCTAACCAACTAATTAACCTTCTTCTTAAGGTAAGAATACACTACTAACTAACCAAAATAAGGCTCGCAGTGATGCGAGCCTTATTTTGGCATGAGGGCCCTGCTTCAACCACTTCCGGCACGCAGCCTGTCCCATCGGCCATTTCGAGCCCACTGCGGGTAACCCACTGCGGGTAACTTGACATTTTGGTCAGGTTACCGTCAAAAACGGCCTTTTTCGCGGGTAACCAGACTTAATTGTCAAGTTACCCGCAGTGTGGGCACTATATTCCTGGGCAGGTTCCACTGGTAGACGGTGCAGGTTCCGGGGTAGACGGTGCAGGTTCCGGGGTAGACGGTGCAGGTTCCTGGGCAGACGGTGCAGGTTCAGGGGTAGACGGTGCATGTTCCGGGGGTAGGCGGTGCAGGTTCCAAAACAGGGGCGGAACCTGCGCCGCGAATCGGCCTTCTACGTTGCTCTGGCGGTGCAGGTTCCGGTCCTAAAATGGAACCTGCGCCATCGCGGTGCTAGTGTGAGCACTTTCGCGACCCCCCGGCCGGTGTACGTACAAAAAATCGGCACTCCAGCGCGGTTTCAATGTACGTACATCAGAGGTTGTGGCGCTTAAGCTGTTGATAGCCAGCATGTTAGTGTAACTGACGGGTGCGAAAACCACACCCGTCAGTTATGCTAATTGGTTGATATTCAGTTACTTAAGCGCCGCCGCCCCCGGCTACTTAATCGCCACGGCCCTCAGCTACTTAATCGCCACGGGGGTGAAGACCCGCGGCTGCCTGTCCCATCGGCCTATTCCATCGGCCTGTCCCATCGGCCTATTCCATCGGCCTGTCCCATCTGCCTGTCCCATCTGCCTATTCCAGCAGGCCGGGACGGCGTTCGCGGGTGCGTTCGATGGCTTTCTCGTCCTGCCAGGCGCGGATGAGTTTGGGGTTGCCGCTGAGGAGGACGTCCGGGACCTTCCAGCCGTTGAACTCGGCCGGGCGCGTGTAGACGGGAGGGGAGACAAGGCCGTCCTGGAAGGAGTCGGACAGGGCCGATGTCTCGTCGGTGAGCACACCGGGGATGAGGCGGATGATGCTGTCGGCCAGCAGTGCCGCGGGAATTTCGCCGCCGCTTACCACGAAGTCTCCCACGGAGATCTCACGGGTGATGAGGTGTTCGCGGATGCGCTCGTCGATGCCCTTGTAGTGGCCGCACAGGATGATGATGTTCTCCTTGAGGGAGAGCTCGTTGGCTATGCCCTGGGTGAGGATTTCTCCGTCGGGGGCCATGTAGATGACTTCGTCGTAGTGGCGCTGCGCCTTGAGCTCGCTTATGCAGTTGAACACGGGCTCCACCATCATGACCATGCCGGCATCTCCGCCATAGGAGTAGTCGTCTACGGTCTGGCGGCTGCCGAGGCCGTATTTGCGGAGGTCGTGTATGTGTATCTCTGCCAGGCCTTTCTTGACGGCCCGGCCGGGGATGGAGTAACTGAGCGGGCTGTCCAGAAGCTCTGGAACCACGGTTATGATGTCAATTCTGAGCATAGCGGTAGATTTGTGATGCAAAAGTAGCGTTTTTTCACGGAATAATTCTTATATTTGTGAGTTATTGTTTAACCTAATCTCAATCAAACATGAGTGAAGAATTGAAGCCTGTGGTCCAGGAAGAGACCGCAGATGTAGCCCAGAAAGCGGAACAGGTAGTGGAGGAGGTGAAAGAGTTCGCCGTGAGCCTGGCAGAGAAAACCCTGGCAGAACTGACCGATCTGTTCCAGCAGCTGAAAGAAAGTGAAGACCGCATGAAGCGGTTCAAGGAGGCAGAGGCCATCAAGTCTGCCTTTTATAAGAAGCTTTCCAGGGAGAAAGCGGCTGCCGGCGAAGATGCCGCAGTGGAAGAACCCGACGAGAATACGCCCGTAGAAGACAGCACCGTTCCCATGCAGAGCGGTCCTGTGAGCCCGTTCGCCGCCATCGAGGCCGGCTTCAAGGGCCTGTACATGGAGTACAAGAAGGAAAGGGCCGAATATAATAAGGAACAGGACGCCCTTCGTGAGGAAAACCTTGCGAAGAAGCAGGCCATCATCGAAGAGCTCAAGGTTCTTGTGGAAGAGCCCGGAGACATGAAGGATGCCTTCCCCAAGTTCCGTGACATCCAGAACCGCTGGCGTGAGGTAGGTCCCGTGCCCCAGCAGAACTTCCGAGACGTCAACGACACCTATCAGCTCTACGTGACCAAGTTCTACGACCTGGTGGACATCAACCGTGAGCTCCGGGACCTTGACTTCAAGAAGAACCTGGAAGCCAAGACCGCTTTCTGCGAACAGGCAGAGGCTCTCGCCGCCGACGAAGACGTGGTGGAAGCCTTCAAGGAGCTCCAGAAACTCCACGAGCAGTGGAAAGACCTGGGCCCCGTGGCCAAGGAGTTTCGCGAGGAAATCTGGGAGCGCTTCCGCGCCGCTACCTCCGTTATCAACAAGCGCTATCAGGCCCACTTCGAGGGTGTGAAGGAGCAGCAGGCCCAGAATCTCACCGCCAAGCAGGCCCTCTGCGAGAAAGTGGAAGCCATCGCCGACAAGGAAATCACCTCCTCCTCCCAGTGGAATGCCCTGAGCAAGGAGATCGAGGAAATCCAGGCCGAGTGGCGCACCATCGGCTTTGCCACCCGCAAGGAAAACCAGAAGGTCTATGACCGCTTCCGCGCCGCCTGCGACAAGTTCTTCGAGCGCAAGAGAGCCAGCTTCTCCGAGTTCAAGGACAGCATGAACGAGAACCTTGCGAAGAAGATGGCCATCATCGAGGAAGCCGAGTCCCTCAAGGACAGCACCGACTGGAAGGCCACCAGCGACCGTCTCATCGAGCTCCAGAAGCAGTGGAAGGAGATTGGCGCCGTGCCCCGCAAGAAGAGCGAGCAAATCTGGAAACGTTTCCGCGCCGCCTGCGATGCCTTCTTCACCGCGCGTGACAATCGGCCCGACGGCCAGGGAAGCCTCAGCGCCAACCTCGCCGCCAAGAAGGCCCTCATCGAGGAAATCAAGGCTTACGAGCCTTCGGCCGATACCGACGCCGATGCCCAGAAGGGATTTGCCGATAAGTGGAATGCCATCGGCTTTGTCCCCTTCAAGGAGAAAGATGCCATCCAGGCCGCCTACAAGGAGGCGATGGCTTCCAAGTTCCCCGGCTTCGGCAGCCGTGGTCCCCGCCGTGGAGAGCGTGGCGGAAATGGCCGTGAGCGTCGTCCCCTTACGGAGACCGACCGTCTCAAGGAGCAGTTCAGCGCCCTGCAGCAGGAAATCCAGACCTATGAGAATAACATTGGCTTCTTCGGCCTGTCCAAGGGCGCAGAGAAGCTGAAAGCACAGATGCAAGAGAGAATTGACGCCGCCAAGGCCAAGCTCGAGGAGCTCAAGGCACAGATTCGTGCCAAAGAGGCAGAGGAGGCACAGGAGTAAGATATGGATAAGAATTCGATTATAGGCTTTGTCCTGATTTTCCTCATTATGCTGGGGTTCTTCGGGTATCAGAGCCGCCAGGTACAGAAACAACAAGCATATCAGGCCCAGCTGGATTCCATCGCCGCCGCCGAGGCATACGCCCAGTGGCAGCAGGACAGCATCTGGAGGGCTAACAACCCCGAAGCCGCCGCTGCGGCAGAGGCTGCGCCCGCTCCCGACGCCGCTCCCGCCGCTCCGGTGTATTCCGATTCCCTGCTGAATGCCGCCGCCAGCGCCGAGGCTCAGCTCATCACCCTCTCCAACGAGAAGCTGGAGGTGACGTTCACCACCCGCGGCGCCCAGCCGTACTCGGTCCTCGTGAAGGATTACCTCACCTACGGGAAGGAGCCCCTCTATCTGCTGCAGCCCGGAAAGACGGAGCTGGGTTACGTGGTATATGCCCCTACGGCCGTCGATACCCGTAAGTTCAACTTCCAGGTGGCCGAAACCACCGACACCACCGTGGTCATGCGCCTGCCCTTTGCCCAGGGCGGTTACATCGAGCAGAAGTACACCCTCTCAAAGGATTCCTATTCGGTGAACGAGACCGTGTCCTTCGTGGGCATGGGCCACCTCATTCCCCGCAACGTGGGAAGCATCGACGTAGACTTCGACGCCATCATTCCCCGTATGGAGAAGGGCTACAAGAACGAAACGCAGTATTCCCGTCTCAACTACTACTTCCCCGAAGACAGCAAGCCGGGCAACATCGGCAACGGTCGCAAGGGGGAGAAACGCTTCAACAACAACATCGAGTGGTTCGCCTTCCAGCAGCAGTTCTTCAGCGCCATCATGCGCGCTCCGGGCAACTTCAGCTACGGTGAATTCAGCATCGACTTCCTGCCCAAGGGCGGAGAAGACCTCATGCACTGCAAGGCAGGCATGCGGGCCGATATCACCCCCGGTGCAGAGCGCATCGACGTTCCCTTCGAGTTCTACTTCGGCCCCAACAACTACAAGGGCCTCAAGGCATACGGTCACTCCTACGAGAAAGTGATTCCGCTGGGTGGTAAGATCATCGGCCTGTTCACCAAGTACTTCATCATCCCCATGTTTGACTGGCTGCACACGGGAATCGCCAACTTCGGCCTCATCATTCTCCTGATGACCATCGCCATCAAGATTGTGGTGCTGCCGTTCGCCTACAAGAGCTACTCTTCCAGCGCCAAGATGGCGGCCCTCAAGCCCTTCATGGAGAAGATCAACGCCAAGTATCCCAAGCAGGAAGACGCCATGAAAAAGCAGCAGGAGACCATGGCCCTGTACCGCAAGGCCGGGGTGTCGCCCATGGGCGGATGCCTGCCGATGCTCCTCCAGATGCCTATCCTGTGGGCCATGTTCCGCTTCTTCCCGGCTTCCATCGAACTGCGCCAGCAGCCTTTCCTCTGGGCCGAGGACCTCAGCGCCTATGACGACATCATCCACTGGAACACCAGCATCCTGGGCATGGACCACATCTCCCTGTTCGCACTCCTGATGGCCGTGTCCATGTTCTTCTACTCCAAGATTACCATGCAGGGCCAGAATGCGGGCAACGACCCCAATGCCAAGATGATGCAGGCCATGAGCCTGTACATGATGCCCATCATGATGTTCTTCATTGGTAACAGCCTTTCTTCCGGCCTCAGCTACTACTACCTTCTGAGCAACATCATCACCTTTGCCGAGACCTTCATCATCCGCAAGTGGCTGGTGAATCCCGACGAAATTGTGGCCAAGGTAAAGGCAGCCGAGGACAAGCCCGCGCCCAAGAGCAAGTGGCAGCAGCGTCTGGAAGAAGCCCAGAAGATGCAGCGCGAAATGCAGAAGAATCAGAAAGGCCGTAGATAATGATTTCAGACAATCTGAATAACATCCTTAAGAAACTGCCATCAGAAGTCACGCTGGTGGCAGTTTCCAAATTCCACCCGGTAGAACGCCTGCAGGAGGCCTATGCCGCCGGCCAGCGCATCTTTGCCGAGAGCCGCCCGCAGGAACTTGCGGCAAAAGTCGGGGAAATGCCGGCCGATGTGCAGTGGCATTTCATCGGCCATCTCCAGACCAACAAGCTCAAGCTGGTGCTGCCGCATGTGACGCTGGTGCAGTCGGTGGATTCTCTCCATCTTTTGGAGGCCATCTCTGCCTGGGCCGTAGCCAACGGCCGCGTCATTGACGTTCTGTTAGAACTTCACCTGGGCGCCGAAGAAACCAAGCAAGGCTTCTCCGAGGATGAGATCATGGCCCTGGTATCCGGAGAGGGCGCGGAGGGCATTCGTGTCCGCGGTCTCATGGGCATGGCTACCAACACCGACGACATGGCGGTGGTGGAGCGGGACTTCATGCGTATTGAGGCGCTTTTCAACCGGATCAAGGCCATGGGGCTGGACGGCTTTGACACCTTATCTATCGGCATGTCCGGTGACTGGCCCGTCGCAGTGCGTCACGGCGCCACCATGGTGCGTATCGGCACCGACATCTTCGGCCCGCGGGAGTACTGACGACGATCTTAAGCAGGATTTGCCGCGAATTACGCTTTTGTTCGTCAGTGGTGACGATCTTAAGCAGGATTTGGCCAGAATTACGCTTTTGTTCGTCAAGGGTCAGAAAAAAGTTGTAAATTTGGGGAAACTATAACCTTCCATGAAACGTTTTCTTTCCCTTCTTTCGCTGGCGCTGGTTCTTCAGACAGTCTATGCCCAGCAGCAGAGCCCCGAGATGGTTCAGTTCCTTAAGGAATTCCCGCAGCGAGCTGCTTTCAACACGCATTCCTACGAGTTCATCGATGTGGTGGATACGCCCGCGCCCAAGGGGTATGAGCCGTTCTACATCAGTCACTACGGCCGTCATGGCTCGCGCAGCGACTGGGGCGGTGACGCCACCTACAAAGTAGTGCGTGACATCCTCGCCAAGGCCAAGGCCGATGGTGTGGCCCTCACCCCGGCGGGAGATTCGCTGCTACGGGAATCGGCCATCATCTATGCCAAGTACGACGGCATGGACGGCCGGCTCACGCCCCGCGGTGTCCGCGAGCACGCCCGGCTGGCCCAGCGTATGTACGACCGCTTCCCGCAGGTGTTCCAGAAGGGCAGCGGGGAAATCCGCGCCGTGTCCAGCACTACACCGCGTGTGCTCATCAGCATGAACGGTTTCACCACGCGGCTCATGCAACTGCAGCCAAGCCTTCATATAGACCTGGACAGCGGTGAAAAGTTCATGGCCTATATCGCAAGGGCGGAGAACGGTACTATCAAGGCCCGCACCCGCGAAGAACTGGCCAAGCGTCCGACTTCCGGGGAAGACTACTTTACCCCGGTGCTCCACACCCTTTTCCAGAACCCCGAAGAAGGCCGTAAATATATCTCCAATCCCGGCTCCTTCCTCTACGGCATCTACGCCGTGGCCAAGGTGGCAGAGGCCAATGACATTGACGACAACCTCTTCCGCTACCTTCCTTTTGACGCCGTATACCGCTTCCACGAAGACAATTTCCTGAGCGCCTACCTCAATCAGTGCAACTCCGAGCTCAACGGAGACCTCCGTCTTCCGCAGGCCCAGGAGCTGGTGGACACCCTTCTTACCCAGGCAGAGCGCGTCATCAGCGGCAAGTCGAACAGGGCTGCAGACCTTTGCTTCGGCCACGACTGGCCCTATCTGGGACTTTGCTCCTACTTTGGCCTCGAAGGCGTAGGAGACCGCCTCTCCATGGAGGATGCCGCCGCGCACTGGATGGCATCGTGGAACTGCCCCTTCGCAGCCAACCTGCAAATGATTTTCTACCGCAGCGGAGACGCGCCCGTCCTGGTTAAATTCCTGGTGAACGAGCGCGAAACGGGCATCCCTGCCCTCACGCCGGTGGAAGGTCCCTACTATAAGTGGGAAGACTTTAAAGCCTTCTGCGCCGCACGTGGCCCCAAGACCCAAATCGTAGCACACCGCGGCTACTGGGAGGGCAACCGCGAGAATTCCATCGAATCCCTCCGGAAGGCCCAGATGTTCGGTGCTTGGGGCAGCGAGTTTGACCTTCACCTCACCTCCGACAACGTGGTGGTTGTGAACCACGACCGCACCATCGGTAAGGTGAATATCCAGAAGAATCCGTTCTCGGCCCTCAAGGACGTTCCCACGCTGGATGAGTACCTGGCGCAGGGAGAGAAGAACAAGGACTGCGTACTGGTACTGGAGCTGAAGCCCCACGAGAATGCAGAACGCGAAGACGTGCTCGTGGAAGAATGCCTCAAGGCGCTCAAGGCCCATAAGCTCATGAACCCCGGCCGCATTGCCTTTATCTCTTTCAGCTACCATATCTGCCGGGAACTGGCCGCTCGCTGCCCCGGTTATACCGTGCAGTACCTGGAAGGAGACAAAACGCCCGCTGAGGTATTTGCGGACGGCATTAACGGAATCGACTACCACTACTCCTGCTTCCAGAAGCACCCCGAATGGGTGAAGGAGGCCCACGACCTGGGCATGAGCGTGAATGTCTGGACCGTGGACAACGAGAAAGACATCCGTCAGATGAAGGCGCTTGGTGTGGACCAGATCACCACCAACAAGCCGGCCCTTACGAGGGAGATTCTGTTTGGACGCAAGTAACGCCTAACTCAGCAGTTTGGCAATTTCCTTATCCGTAGCCTCCGGTGCGAGGCTGCGGATTTTTTCTCTTAGAAGGCAATAGGATTCTTCGGGGCTGTGGCCCACTTCCAAGGGAGTGTCGTCTCCGGCATCGAAACCGGCAAAGAAGGGCACGGCAGGCTTGTCAAAAAGCGCCTCCGGGGTGCAGAAGGACGATGTCTGCCAGCCGTTGTAGGAAAGGTCAGGGCCGCGGTAGACGCGAATGATGTCTCCGGTCACCACGCGGCACTGCTGCATGAGCTTGCAGATAAGGGCATCGGCCTGCCCTTTTTTGATGCCAAGGAGCCCGCGCACCTCTTTTATGCCGATGCTACCATTTTGCTCCAGATACTCCAGAATCTGCTGCTGAGCATGGTCTGGCTGATACTTGGGCTGCGCCTGCCGATAGTTTCGGAGCTCTGCATACCACTCAATGGAAGCAAAAGCCGCCTTCCCGCCCAGAAGGAACTTGCCGTAAGCGACGTCCCCACTCTGGACACAGGGGATTTTCCAGTCCCAGGGGGTATAGGAAAGGTTCTCCTGCGTGTCAAACCAGTTCTGGACCGGCGTCATTTCTTCGATGGAATAGCCGGGAATCACATTGGCAAAGAAGGGCACAATACCTAGTTCCAGAATGGTTTCCAGCATGGCCTCCGCGCTGGTTACGCGCGGCGGCATAGCTCCTATGGCTTTTTTATCGAAGGACATGGTACGAAGTTACAAAGAAAAATACAATCTTAAGCGTAATTTCCGGCAAATCCTGCTTAAGTTCCTATGTTTGTAATCGGGATGAGCCCTTTATGGCTCATTCTGGGGTACGTTAATGGCACCACCGCCTCGATATACGATCCTCGGCGGTTACAGCACAAACGCTACGCCGAGCTCTATGGGAAGGCTCGCTCCGCGTTTGGCTGTTGCCGGAAAGGGCATCCCAAGAAAAAAGCTACCGAAAATTTGGTTATTTTGTAAAAGTAAATCGAAGTCAAACCAAATTTACAGTAGCTTATGAGACAACAAAGTAACGAAATTTCGTTCAAAGGACAAAACATCTATGTAGGAATTGATGTTCATTTGAAGAGTTGGTCGGTGACCGTGCTGTCGGAAAACAGCGTGCTGAAGCGTTTTGTGCAGGATCCTGATCCTGGTGCACTGCATAAGTTCCTGACAAGGAACTATCCGGATGCGGAGTACCACTCCGTATATGAAGCAGGGTTCTGCGGGTTCTGGATACACGAAAGGCTGACAGCGCTGGGGATAAACAATATTGTGATAAACCCGGCAGACGTGCCGACCACAGCTGGAGAGAGAATACAGAAAACGGATGCAGTAGACAGCGCCAAGCTGGCCCGCAGCCTGAGGAATAAGGAGTTGACGGGGATATACGTTCCTGACAGCACTTCCCTTGAAGTACGTTCATTGATAAGACTGAGAAGCGCCATCGCAAAGGATATGACCAGGCAGAAGAACCGAATCAAGGCTCACCTGCGATTCCTTGGATATGAGATCCCCGTTGAGTACTGTAACAGGGACTGGCCGAAGCGGTTCATTGTCTGGCTGCGGGAGTTGGATATGAAGACGCAGAGCGGCAGACAGTCGCTTGATTTTATGCTAGACTTGTTGGAGAATCTTAGAAAAGAGAAACTGGATATGACTAGGGCGCTACGAGAGCTATCGCGCACAGAACAGTATGAAAAGCCTCTAGAACTGGTTATGTCCGTTCCCGGTATTGGCCAACAAGTGGGAATGGCCCTCCTGGCTGAGATTGTTGACATTAGACGCTTCAAGAGCGCGGAGAGTCTTGCCAAATATGTTGGACTTGTTCCCATGTGTCATGGAAGTGGAGAGAAGGACGGCGTTGGTGATATCACCATCCGGAAGCATGCATTCTTACGGACACTCATTGTGGAATCCAGTTGGGTAGCCATCAGGCAGGATCCGGCATTGACACTCGCCTTTGAGACTTATTGCACGCGAATGAAGCCATCGGAGGCCATTATCAAAATAGCCCGAAAAATTGTGAATCGCATATACTTCGTGATGAAATGGCAAAAGCCCTATGTTACGAGTGTTGTATCATAGAGAAGAAATAACGTCCTTTCAGGTATACAGACTTTCCGGGGATAGTACTATGACGATCTTGCGGCGTTAACGTCCGCTTTCCTAAGTTTGTACCCCCGCCTTTGTAAACTAATCAAGGAACATGCGGCAAGAATGTCCGCTTTGGAAAGTCTGTTTACCGAAGGATTGTTTATCTTGGAACCGTGCTTCAAAACCGTCCACAAATGTGGATGGCGGTCTTGAGACATACTTAACCTCCTGCGGTGAAAAAGATGACAGGTGGTTAACCTGCTGAATACAAGACGGATATAAGTTAAACCAAATTATTAAGCTTAAAATAAATTTGGATTACAACTGGAAAGATCGTCAGTGCATACGATCTTAAGCGTAATTTACGGCAAATCCTGCTTAAGATTGTAAACGGCGCCGGTGGCGGTGATTTTATACCCCTTCAACTCCTTTTCCAAAGCCCGGTGCCCGGGGCAAACGCTCTCCAGAAGCGCATGAAACGGCTTGCCGTGGTTCATGTAACGGAGGTGGCAGAGCTCGTGGAGCATGACGTAATCGGCCAGATGCACCGGCAGCGCCACCAGCCGGAGGTTCAGATTGATATTGCCAAGGGAAGAGCAACTGCCCCAGTTGCTCACATTGTTCTTGATGAATACCTTATTATATATAAAGCCATGCTGCACGGCCAGGGCCCGGAGGCGCGGCGGCAGTTCGGCCTTAGCACGGAGACGCATCGCCTCCACTTCTGCGTTCACCGGAGCCTTGCGGGGTTTCCGGCGGCGGGCGATGAGCGTGAAGAATTTGCCGGTGATGGGATTGAAGAACAGCCTACTCATCTTCTTCCTCGGGCAGGACAATCTGCTTGTACTGGTTCTTTCTCTTGAGCCAGCGTTCCTTGGCATACTGCTGCATGTCGGTGATGGTGTCGTTCTCGTCAATGATTTCCATGCCCAGGATGGTTTCCATGATGTCTTCCAGCGTAATGATGCCCTGGAAGCAGCCGTAGTCGTCTATGATGCAGGCAATCTGGTCACGGGTTTTGAGGAGGCTTTCCCAGATGTCACCCACAGTGGTATCCTCGTGGAAAGCGGCAATCTTACGCTTGATGGACTTCAGGCGCATGTCAAACTTGTCCTCGGCCAGGTTCTCCAGGACATCGTAGCGCATGACATAGCCGGTAATGAATTCGGGAGAGTCCGAATAGACGGGAATGCGGGAGTTGTGGGAGAGGTCTTCCTGCCTGTAGAACTGCTTGAGCGTCATGTTCTCGGGGGCGATGGCGGCCACTACGCGCGGGGTCATGACGTCGTAGGCCTTGATGTCGTCCAGCTTGATGATGTTCTGGATGACCTTGTTCTCGGAGTTGTCCAGCACGCCTTCTTCTTCTCCCATGTTGGCCATGGCGCTCACTTCCTCGCGGGAGATGCCAAGGTCGGGGTCTCCGCCCGTGATGGTGTCATGGATTTTATCCACCAGCCACACGATGGGAAAGAGGACGAACACCAGCACCTTCATGATACGGGAGAGCCACAGAAGGCCTTTCCAGTGCGTTGTACCGATGGTTTTGGGAACAATCTCGGAGAAAACCAGGATGAGGAAGGTCATGGCGGCGCTGATGATACCGAACCAGTGGTCTCCGGAGAGCTGCGTGGCCTGATGGCCCACGGCGGCAGCGCCCAGCGTGTTGGCGATGGTATTGAGAGACAGGATGGCAGACAGGGGGCGGTCCGGGTCCTGCTTATACTTCATGAAGAGGGCGGCGTTGCGGTCTCCCTCTTCCTCCTTCATGGAAATGTAGGAGATGGGGGTGGACATGAGCACCGACTCCAGCAATGAGCACAGAAAGGAAATGCCCATTGTCAGAAGTAAATAGATGATGAGTAACGTCATAAATAAGTAATATCCGACAAATTTACCAAATTTTCCGTAAATTTGCATACTATGAACATGGAACAGATCTTAATTCGCATTTCCGGCAAAGACCGTGTAGGCCTTACCGCGGAGGTCATGGCCATCCTGGCCCGGTACGACGCCCAGATCCTGGACATCGGCCAGGCCGACATCCACAGTACCCTGTCGCTGGGCATCCTCATCCGAATAGACGACAAAGCGTCGGGGCAGGTGATGAAGGAACTCCTGTTCAAAGCCACCGAGATTGGGGTGAACATCGGCTTCGAGCCCATCACCGACGACGAATACGAGGCCTGGGCCGGCCGCCAGGGCAAGAACCGCTACATCCTTACGGTCATCGGCCGCAGCCTCAGTGCCGGGCAAATCCAGTCGGCCGCAGAGATCATCGCCCGCCACGGCCTCAACATCGATGCCATCAAGCGCCTCACCGGCCGCATGAGCGTCAAGCACCCGGAGCGCAACGTCCGCGCCTGCGTGGAATTCTCCATCAGGGGCACGCTGGAAGACAAAAGCGCCTTCCAGAAGGAGCTCATGGCCCTTTCCTCCGACAGCGGCATGGATTTCTCCTTCCAGAAGGACGACATGTACCGCCGCATGCGCCGGCTCATCTGCTTTGATATGGACTCCACGCTCATCCAGGCCGAGTGCATCGATGAGCTCGCCCGCCGTCATGGCGTATATGACAAAGTAGCGGCCATCACCGAACGAGCCATGCGGGGAGAGATCGATTTCAAGGAAAGTTTCACCGAGCGCGTGGCGCTCCTCAAGGGCCTTGACGTTTCCGTCATGCGGGAAATCGCAGAGAATCTGCCCATTACCGAAGGCACAGACCGCCTCATGAGCGTTCTCAAGACCTGCGGCTACAAGATTGCCATCCTCAGCGGCGGATTCACTTTCTTTGGAGAGTACCTGCAGCGCAAATACGGCATTGACTACATCTATGCCAACGAACTGGAAATCGGAGAGGACGGCAAGCTCACCGGCCGCTATGTGGGAGAGGTCGTGGACGGCCGCCGCAAGGCAGACCTCCTCAAGCTCATCGCCCAGACAGAGAAGGTGAACATTGCCCAGACCATTGCCGTAGGAGACGGTGCCAACGACCTTCCCATGCTGCTGGAAGCCGGCCTGGGCATTGCGTTCCATGCCAAACCGCGCGTGAAGGAGACCGCTCGCCAGAGCCTGAGCACCATCGGCCTGGACGGCGTGCTCTATTTCCTGGGCTTCAAGGACAGCCACCTGGGAGAGCAGGGCCGGCTCTAACGCCGCCCCGACGCCCGCCCCGACGATCTTAAGCAGGATTTGCGGGAAATTACGCTTTTGTTCGTCAGCACTGACGATCTTAAGCAGGATTTACGGCAAATTACGCTTTTGTTCGTAACGCACACAGAAAATGAAGAGAATTGCCATCATCGGAGCCGGAGCGGCGGGGTGCTACTGCGCCGCGCAGCTTCGTCAGATGAAGGCCGATGCTTCCATCACCGTCTTTGAAGCGGGGAGCAAGCCGCTCGCCAAAGTGGCCATCACCGGCGGGGGCAGGTGCAATCTCACCAACGATTTCGAAGGAATCAGGAGCCTGGCCGATGCCTACCCGCGGGGCGAACGCCTCATGAAACGCGCCCTCAAGGCGTTCTCGCAAAACGATACCATCCGCTGGTTCACCGCTCAGGGTGTCCCCTGCGTCCTGCAAGAGGATCACTGCTGGTTTCCGCAGTCGCAAGATGCCATGGATGTTGTCCGGGCACTCCTCAGGGCCATGAAAGGGGTTGACCTTAGACTAAATACCAGAATTACAAGTATAACCGAAGGGCCCGCGGCCGACGAAAATTATTTTTCGGGACGGGGCCCGAAAAACCAATTTTCGCCGGCCATCGCAACGCCCGCGCGCGCCTGTCATTCTGAGCGAAGCAATCCCGCTGGGCCATCGGCCGAAGGAGTTTATTTTTCGCAAAGCTTTGCGAAAAACCAAATTCCTTCGGCCATCGCAACGCCCGCGCACACCTCTGATCCCAAAAAGTGCTCAGCTCACCTGTATGTCAATGGCGAGCCGTTCGATGCGGTGGTGGTGACAACAGGCGGGGCGCAGCGGTTCCCGTTTCTGGAGGGGCTGGGGCTGGAGATAGTGGAGCCGGTGCCGTCGCTGTTTACGTTCAATGTGCCGGACAAGGGGCTCAGGGCACTGATGGGCCTGGTGGTGGAGGCGCAGGTGGGGCTGCAGGGCACGGCGTTCAAGGCGGAGGGGCCGCTGCTCATTACCGACTGGGGGCTCAGCGGGCCGGCGGCGCTCAAGCTGTCGTCGTATGCGGCGCGGTACCTGGCAGAAAACGGATACCAGGGAACGGTGGGCATCAACTGGCTCAGCGCCAACGAGTGCGAGGTGCGGGCACGGCTGCAGGAGGCATCGGCCCGGAATCCGCAGAAGCAGGTGTCCAACACGCCCCTGCTGCAGGCGAGGCTGTGGGAGCACCTGGTTCAAAGGGCGGGCCTGAGGCCGGATATCCGCTGGGCGGAGCTCGGGAGCAAGGGGCTCAACCGGCTCACGGCCGTGCTCACCAACGACACGTACCCGGTGAGCGGCAAGAGCAAGTTCCGGGAAGAGTTTGTTACGGCGGGCGGCGTGGCGCTGTCGCAGCTGGACCTGGGAACGCTGGAGTGCAAACAGCATCCCGGCCTCTATTTTGCCGGCGAGGTGCTGGATGTGGACGCCATTACCGGCGGGTTCAACCTGCAGGCGGCGTGGAGCACAGCTTTTATATGTGCGAAAGCGCTTGCAAAATAAAAAAAGTATTATCTTTGCGCACGTAAAAACAAGCACTTATGAAAAAACTGATTCTTGCTATTGCTGCTCTTGTTCTTAGCAGCGTCCTTTTCTCTTCCTGCAGCAAAGAGACCGTATGGGTCTCCTACAAAGCCACGGTAAGCGGCGAATTCCCCCAGGAAGCACTGGCTGTTCAAGCAAAGATGAACGAGGAAATCGAAAAAAGCCTCTCCGGCTACAACCAGGGTCTCTACCCTGAGAGCGAAGCCAACGACAAGGCCGCCGTTTTCGCCTGCGACAATATCTACCTGCCGGTGGCTCACGGTGCCACCCAGGATTTCACCATCCTCCTCAATAAGTCCTACCCTTCCTCGGACCCGAACAATATCAAGACGGTCACCTTGAAAACTTACAAGTTCACAACCAAATAAATCAATTTTTACCGTATCTTTGTACTTATGGATACGGTAAATCTCATCATCATAGTGGCTGCGGCAATCCTCATTGCCGTGGCCATTGTCGTAACCTGGCTCGTCATGCGCACGCGGCAGGTAAAGGCCTGCAACGCGCTGGAAAACGAACTCATAGCCACCAAGGCTGCCCTCGAAAACGAAAAGAAACTGCACCAGCTGCAGCAGGAATCCTTTGACCGCCAGCTGGAACTGGTGAAAAGCCAGTTGTCGGCCCAGACGGAAAAACTTCTCCAGCAGCGCGAGGAAGCCCTCCAGAAGAAGGCCGAAGAAACGTTCCGCAACATTGCCGGCCCGCTGGGAAAAGACCTCAAAGCCATGCAGGAGAGTTTCGAGGCATCCAAACGCACCCAGGCCGAGGGCAACGCCACCCTCAAAACCGCCGTGGAACAGGCCGTCAAGCACCTTCAGGACCAGACTTCCAGTATTGGCAGCAAGGCCGACAACCTGGCCCAGGCTCTCAAAGGCCAGAACAAGATGACCGGCATCTGGGGAGAGACCATTCTCTATAATATGCTGGTAGCCGAGGGCATGGAAGAAGGCCGCGACTTTGACCGCGAAGAAACGCTGCGGGACCAAAGCGGCGCCATCGTCCTCAACGAAGACAGCGGCAAACGCATGAGACCCGACTACATCCTCCATTACCCGGACAAAACCGAGGTCATCGTAGATGCCAAAACCTCCATGGAGGCGCTCTCGGACTGGTACGCCACCGAAGACCCCGTCCTCAGGGAAGACGCCGCCCGCCGGAACCTGCAGGCCATCCGCGCCCAGATCCGGAGCCTCTCCGGCAAACGCTATCAAGACTACGTGCGGGACGGCTACAAGACGCTGGACTACGTCATCATGTTCATCCCCAATTACGGCAGCCTGCAGCTGGCCAAAACCCTGGCACCCAATATCTTCCAGGAAGCCTACCAGCAGGGCGTCCTCCTCACCACCGAGGAAACCCTCATGCCGTTCCTCCGCATGATCCGCATCGCCTGGACCAACTACGACCAGGCCCGCAACCAGGAAAAAATCATCAAGGCCGCCCAGACCATGGTAGACCGCGTGGCCGACTTCGCCAAGGCCCACGCCGCCATGGGAGACAAGCTCCACGCCGCCCTGGACGAGTACGACAAAGTAAGCGCCAAGATCAGTGATTCGGGGAATTCCATCCTCACATCGGCCCGCCAGCTCATCAAGCTGGGCGTCCCGAAGAATCCTAAGAAACCGCTTCCGGACTCAGAAGAATAAACTGCATGCCGCAGTTTTCCGCAAAAGCAGCGTCGGAGGGGCTGTCCCCCACCATGACGCTGCTTTTCGCGTCAATCTCCGGGAACAGCTGCTGCGCCTCGCGGAACATGCCCGTGTTGGGCTTTCGGCGCGGGTCATCGGCCTCGACCGCCGTGCAGTACAGCGCCAGGTCCAGCCGGCCGCCCGCCGCGAGAATATCGGCCATCATCCCTGCGTGGATGCGCGAAAGGTCCTCGTCCGACATCACGCCCTTCCCCACCCCGCGCTGGTTACTCACCAGCACGATGCGCCGGAACCGCGCCGCCCACCGGGGAAACTCCTCCAGCACGCCGGGCATCCATTCCCACATCGCGGGCGTGCGCACATAATCCCCCGGCAGATGCCGGTTGAGCACCCCGTCGCGGTCCAGGAAAAGGGTATCGGCCGATGCCTCCATGAGGGCCGATGACACCCGCTTCACCGCTTTCCACGCCGGCAGCGCCCACTGCGCCCGCTCGTAGTCCTCGGGAATGCCGATGTCGATGAAATACGCGTCAGAAACCACGCCGCCCACCTCGCCGATGGCCGCACCCGGCTCCAGCACCTCCTTCTCGAAGGAGAACCGCTCCGGCAAGCTGCTCAGATCCAGCCTGCTGCGGTCAATGGCATACACCCCGCCATTGATCAGCCCTTCCGAGCAGTACTGTTTCTCATGGAAAGCCATAACCTGTAAGGATTCCTCCTTGCGCGGGGGCGTTGCGATGGCCGACGAAATTTGGTTTTTCGGGCCCCGCCCCGAAAAATAAATTTCGTCGGCCGTAGGCCCTTCGGAAACCACCACCGTACCATAGCGGTCGAAATCCTTCATGGGCTTGAGAGCCAAGGTAATAGGTTTATCGAAAGAAAAAACCGTAAGGTCTACAGGATAGAACGTATCCCCATTCACCACAAATACATGGTCCCCATGGCACATGCCCAGCGCCAGACGGATTCCCCCGCCCGTCCCCAGCGGCGTCTCCTCCACCGCAAAATCATACGAGAACGGCCACTCACGCCCTTCCACAAAGGAAATCACCTGCTCCCGCAGATACCCCACCGAGAACACCACATGCTCCACCTGATTGGCGCAAAGCCAATCCAGCAGATACTGCAGAAACGGAACCGGGCCGCAGCCGCAGGGTGCGTCTGTCCCACCGGGGGCATCGGCCTTATTTTTAGCCCCCGGTGGGACAGACCACCCGGAGGCCCTTTCGGCCATACTTATCGCTCCCGGGAATACAGACCACCCGGAGGCCGTATCGGCCCAATCAGATATAGAGGCATCGGCTATCGGTGCCAGACATTTAGGAATTTCGTGGATAACGGAGCGGAGGCGCGTTCCCAGGCCGCCGGCAAGGACTATAACTTCCATGCGACGGCGCCTTTTTCGGTGAACTGGAAGGGCACCACTTTACCCGGGAGCGCCTGGAGGGCTTCGATCACCTCCACGCGTCTGGTGGGATTGACCATGAACATCATGAAGCCGCCGCCACCGGCACCGGAGACTTTTCCGGAGATGGCACCGGCCGCCATGGCTACGTCAAAGGCCTCCTGGATCATGGGATTGGTAATGGCATCGGCCATCTTCTTCTTCTCTTCCCAGGCCCAGCCCAGGATGGAGGCAAAGGCCTCCATGTCTCCGCGAAGGAGGGCCAGTTTCATCTCGATGGTGCTCTGTTTGATGCGGTGCATGGCCTCAATCGCAACCTCGGAACCGTCGCGGGCCGCTTTCTGCTGCTCGGCAATGATGTGGGCGCCTTCCCGGCTGCGGCCCGTAAAGTACAGCACCATGCTGCCCTCCAGCTCCGACACAATCCAGGGCTTCACGCGAAGCGGATTCACAATGACCATGTCGGAAGGAAGGAACTCCATGAAGTTGAAGCCGCCGAAGGCAGCGGCATACTGGTCCTGTTTGCCGCCGGCAAGGGCCAGGTCCTTCCTCTCGATTTCGTAGGCCAGGCGGGCCACTTCGTAGTCTCCCAGCGGAAGGTCCATCCACTCGGCAAAGCACTTGAGGATGCACACCACCATAGTGGACGAGGTGCCCAGACCGGACCCGGCGGGCGCATCGTTGTACGTGGTAATGGCAAAGCCGGCCGATGGTACCGGGCCGAAGTCCTTCACGATGCGGGCGTAGACCCCGTCAATCAGACGCGCCCCGGAAGGCTGCCCCACGGGGACCACGGCCTTCACGGAAGCATCGGCCGCATTGACCTGCATGACGGGAGTATCCAGCGGCTCGATGGTGCAATAGGCCGCCAGGTTGATGGTGGCATTGAGGACGTAACCGCCGAACATGTCGGAATAGGGCGACACATCGGTTCCGCCGCCGGCCAGTCCCAGCCGGAGGGGAGCTTTGCTGCGGATGATCATTTACTGAGCCAGTTTTTCTTCGACGGCGGAGATGCGGTAGGCGGCTTCGGGATAACCGGCAGCCTGAGCCTGGTTGTAGTAGACAATGGCCTTGCGGTACATGGCCTCACGGAACTCGGCCATCTTGCGCTTGTTCTTTCTCAGGCTCACCTCGGGGGCTTCATCCCCCAGGTCTTCAAAGTCTACACCAGCCTGGAAGAGCATCTGGGCCTGCTCGGCCAGAAGCGCGCGCAGGTTTTCCTGCTGGGCAGAGATGGTGGCATTCTGGTTTTCGATAGTACCGGACTGCTCGGCAATGGTCTTGTGCTGCTCGCTGATGGTGGCGTCGCGCTTGGCAATCTCGGCCTTGAGGTCTTCGATTTCCGCCTCTTTCTGGGCGATGACCTTCTTGAGGCTTGCGACCATGCCGCGAAGCTGCCTGTTGCTCTTTGTAGCCTTCTCCAGTTCATCCAGCTGGTCTTTGATGTTGTCCAGGCCGTCCTCGATCTGCTGCACCTGGGTCATCTGGGCCGTGCCGCGCTCCATGTCGGAGCGGAGGACTACCGTACTGCCGCTGATCTGGGACAGTTTCTCGAGGATGTTGTCCACGGACTTGGCCTGCTGGGCATATTCTTCCCGGATGGCGGCAGAGCCGGCCTGCAGGTCTTCGTATTCTTTCATGAGGGCATCGTAGTCCTGGCGGGACACGAAGTTGGGGTCTTTACAGGAGGCCACCATGAAGATGGCCAGTGCCGCTGCAAGGATTATTTTGACAGTTCGCATAGGGATCCTCCTTTTTCAAAACTGATGGTTGTCTTCTTGATGCCGGGGGTGTAGGTAACGGCGCCGGTGCCCAGTTCTTCGGACTCGACGGCGGCGTGTTCCCCCAGTTTGAAACCGTACAGGACGGGGCCGTATACGGTTACGCGGGAAATCTGATACTCACCGGAGGCGATCTGCGTGACCACGGCGGTGGAATAGCGTACGCTGTCGTCTACGGTGGTTTTGAGGGTGTAGTTGCCCGGAAGGGTCTCCAGCACGGAAGCCGGTGCCTCAATGGGCACGTTGTTGTTTTTGGGAGCGCAGCCGGACAGTGCCATGACCGTCAGGGCTGCCAATATGATTGTGTTTCTCATAATCGGGTATCAATAACACGCAAATTTATTAAAAAAAAGCGTAACTTGCGCGAAAATATGCAGAATATGGAAAACGGAATCTGGTCTTATCTGAAAATTCTGTTCAAACGATATGTTTACCTGTTTGACGACGTAGATACGGAGGATGCTGCAGAGCGCATCAAAGGGGCCATCTGGTTCCGCGGGCCCAATGTCTGGATCCTTGCATTCGCCA
>JAEEGJ010011613.1_pt1 | contig 22260 bp, 15 predicted proteins | sample 8958761 | NCBI WGS metagenome assembly JAEEGJ01 (sample SAMN16246546, study PRJNA631951) | gut metagenome | biome: gut microbiome; feature: rumen; material: RS-attached | host: Bos | place: Iran: Karaj | collected 2018-10 | reverse complement strand
CCTGTTGCGCGACGACAACCTGCTCCCGCTCCTGATCGAAGGGCTGGAACAGGCGCACGACCCGAGGATCCCCGAGGTGCGCGTCCTGCGTACGCACTACCGCAAGGCGTGGATCGAGGAACTCGCCCCGGCCTATGCCCCGGGACACAAGATTCTGGCGCATCCGGGCCCAGTCTCGCCGCCGCAGACCCTTCCGGGCGATTCGGAGCCGCTGCTCCTGGCCATCGGGGCGGAAGGCGGCTGGACGGACTCCGAGGTCGAGCTGTTCGACTCTCTGGGGTTCACGCGCTTTTCGGCGGGCGCGCGCATCCTGCGCACCGACACTGCCTGCGCCGGGCTGCTGGCCCTCGTCGGCTACCTCCGCGCCACCATCGCCGTCCCGTAGAATCGGAGTCTGGCACCTTCCGGTCCATAGAATCGGAGTCTGGCACCTTCCGGTCCAGGCACCTTCCGGTCCATGGCAGCCGGTGCCGGGCGGGCCTCTACCAGGTGGGGTGGGGCGAGGCGTCCCGCCGAGCCGCCAACCGTACGGGTCGCCTATTGCGATTACGGTCGGAACGGTTTCGTTCCGACCGCAATCGCAATATTGATAGTCTATTTATTGACAGCTGATATAGCCGGAATGTCATAAACAAAGATTTCGGTGAATCCAGATTCTGCGAAGCGGAGCGGAATGTCCCGGAGGGGGCGGGAGTGGCGATGGAGGAGGGCGTTCCGGGGAAGGGTGCGGCGGGCGGCGCGCGCGCCGCCCGCCGTGTTCCGGTCGCGAAATCGGTGGCCATCCACACTTTGCAATTTCCGTTCCGCCCTGCACCATGGTATACTGTTGCGCATGAAAGCCACCATACTCCCCCTGTTCCTCACCGCGGCCCTCGCCACCGCCGGGACGGACATCGACCTGCCCAAGCCCCGGACCACCGGCGGCAAGCCCCTCATGGAAGTCCTCGCCACGCGCAAGAGCACCCGCACCTTCGACGCAGACAAGGATCTCCCGCTGGACGTCCTCTCCTCCCTCCTCTGGGCCGCCAACGGCGTCGCCCGCGATGCCGACCACCGCACCGCCCCCTCTGCCGTCAACGCCCGCGAGATCGAGCTCTACGTCGTCGGCCGCGAGGCGACCTACCGCTACGATCCCGAGGCCAACCGCCTCGTCTTCCACAAAGAGGGCGACTTCCGCGCCGACACCGGCCTCCAGCCCTTCGCCGCGAAAGCCCCCGTCAACCTCCTGCTGGTCTGCGACATGGGCAAACTCGCCCGCATGGACGCGGCCGCCCAGGCCAAGTACAGCTGCACCGACACCGGCTTCGTGAGCGAGAACATCTACCTCTTCTGCGCCTCCGAAGGCCTGGCCACCGTCGTCCGCGCCATGGTCCCGAAAGAATCCCTTGCCGCCGCCCTCGGCCTCGCCCCGACCCAGGAGATCACCCTGGTCCAGACCGTGGGTTGGTCAGAATGTCAGAAAAAATGATTATCTTTGTAGATACGTCATTCCGGGCTTGACCCGGAATCTAATACCATTACGAATGGATCCTGTCAAATCACTCTTCGAACAATACACCGGCCAGCCCGTGCGCGGCTTCGAGGAACTCCCCTCTTCCGGCAGTAACCGCCGCTATTTCCGTATCACGGGCAACGACGTTACGCTGATCGGCGCCCGGGGCACTTCCGTGCCCGAGAACATCGCCTTCTGGAAGATGGCCGAACACTTCCTCGCGCAGGGGCTCAACGTCCCGCGCGTCCTGGCCCACAGCCGCGACTTCTCCTGCTACCTGCAGGAAGACCTGGGCAACGACACCCTCTTCAGCCTGGTGGCCGAAGGCCGCGAAAAAGGCGCTTATTCTCCTGCTGAGAAAGCGCTTATCTTCAAAGCGATACGGGCGTTACCTAAAATTCAGTTTGAGGGTGCGAAAGGCCTCGATTTCTCGGTCTGTTTTCCCCAGCCGGAGTTCGACGAGCGCATGATCTCGTTCGACCAGAACTACTTCAAATACTGCTTCCTCAAGGCCACCGGCCTCGAGTTCAGCGAGATCGAGCTTGACAAGGATTTCCATGCCATGTCCGACGTGCTCATGCAGAGCATGTCCGACACCTTCCTCTACCGCGACTTCCAGGCCCGCAACGTGATGATCCGCTACGGCGAGCCCTATTTCATCGACTTCCAGGGCGGCCGCAAAGGCCCGATCTACTACGACGTGGCCTCTTTCATCTGGCAGGCCAAGGCAGCCTACTCCGAGGACTTCAAGATGGAGCTCATCGATGCCTATCTCGACGCCCTGAAACCCTACATGCCCATATCCAGGGCCGAATTCATGAAGACCCTGCGCCACTTCGTCCTCTTCCGGACCCTGCAGGTGCTGGGCGCTTATGGTTTCCGGGGCTACTTCGAGAAGAAGCCGCACTTCCTGCAGAGCGTGCCCTATGCCATGGAGAACCTGCGCCGGCTGCTCAAGGAGCCTTTCGAGGAATATCCCTACCTGAACAAGTTGCTGGGCGAACTGACCTCCATGAAGGAATTCTCCGACATGAACGTCGAGCGCGGCCTCGAGGTGGATATTTTCAGCTTCGCCTACAAGAAAGGCATCCCCAACGACGCCAGCGGCAACGGCGGCGGCTATGTGTTCGACTGCCGCGGCCTCGAGAATCCGGGCAAATACGAACACTACAAACACTTTACGGGCATGGATCCCGAAGTCATCAAGTTCATGGAAGACGACGGCGGCGTCCTGACCTTCCTCGAACACGCCTACGATCTGGTCGACGCGCACGTGCAGCGTTTCATCGAGCGAAAGTTTACGCACCTGATGGTCAGCTTCGGCTGCACGGGCGGCCAGCACCGCTCCGTCTATTGTGCCGAGCACCTGGCCGAACACCTGGCCGCGAAGTTCAGTATCCGCGTGCGCATCACGCACCGGGAGCTCGAGATCGAGAAAGAACTCTAGTCCATGAAAGCCCTCGTTTTCGCCGCCGGCCTCGGCACCCGGCTCAAGCCCCTGACGGACACCATGCCCAAGGCGCTGGTGCCCGTTGCCGGAGAGGCGCTCCTTTCGCGTGTCATGCGCAAGCTCACGGCCGCCGGCTACGACGACATCGTCATCAACGTACACCATTTCGCCGGCCAGATTCGCGACTATGTAGCCGCGCACGACGATTTTGGCGTAAAGGTCTCTTTTTCAGACGAAACCGACCTGCTGCGCGAGACAGGCGGCGGCATCCGCCATGCGGCACCGCTGCTGGCGGGTGACGAGCCCTTCCTGGTCCACAACGTGGACATCCTTTCCAATCTCGACCTGACCTGGTTCCGGGCGCAGCACCAGCCCGGCGACCTGTCCACCATCCTGGTGAGCGACCGCCCCACACAGCGCTATTTCCTCTTCGACGAAGAAGGGCTGCTGGTGGGCTGGACCAACCTCGCCACGGGTGAAGTGCGCAGCCCATATTCGGGCATCGACCCGGATTGCTGCACGCGCCTGGCTTTCGCCGGCATCCACTGCATCTCCCCCGCCATCTTCCCGCTGATGCGCGACTGGCCCGAGAAGTTCGGCATCGTCGATTTCTATCTCTCCGTCTGCCGCCGGCACGCCATCCGGGCCGCCGTCATGCCCGGCCTGGTCCTGCACGACGTGGGAAAAACGGCCGAATTGGCGGAATTGTCCCGAATCGTCGAAAAATTAGCTTGATTTATCATAGGTTTCTCGCTTTTTCTTGTTATCTTTGTATGATTATACACTTACAAGAAACGCAATAAACCATGAATAAATTGAGAATTGGACTTTTTAGCCTGGTATTCAGCGCCCTTCTGGCGTTCGGTGCCCTTTCCGGCTGTACATCTTCCAAAGATATCCTCTACTTCCAGGATATCGATTCCTTCGATGCCCATAAGATCGAGGCGGCCTACGAGCCGGTGATCATGAAAGACGACAAGCTCCAGATCATCATCTCCGGTCCGGACAAGAGCGTGATCTCGCCCTACAACTTCACGCTCAGCGACGAAATGCGGGGCGGCTCCAGCACGACGCAGGCAGTGGTCCCCTATCTCGTCGACTCGCAGGGCTTCATCGACATGCCCGGCCTGGGCCGCATCAAGGTGGAAGGCATGCGCCGTGTGGACCTGGTGAATTTCATCACGGGGATGCTCACCTCCCAGGGCCTGGTCAAGGACCCTGTGGTTTCCGTCTCTTTCCTGAATTTCCGGGTCACCGTCCTCGGTGAAGTCCGCAACCCCGGCACCTACACCGTGCCCAGCGAACGCATCACCGTCCTGCAGGCCCTCGGCATGGCCGGCGACCTGCTGATCACGGCCGACCGCAACGACATCCTCCTGATCCGCGACGTGGATGGCGTGCAGACGCACTACTCCTTCGACATCACGAAGAGCGACATCCTCAATTCGCCCTACTTCTACATGCACCAGAACGACGTGATCTACGTGCCGCAGAGCGCCACGCGCATCGCCCAGGGCACCACGGCTACCGGCCTGTGGTCCATCATCCTGAGCTCGACCACCACGCTCATCACGGTCGTAACCTTCCTCATTTCAATCCTCGGCAGATCCTAACCCTTTCTTTCATCCTCGTCATCCATGAGTGAATACACACACACAGACTATAACCACGAAGAAGAGTCGAACATCGACATCAAGAAGATTCTCAACGTGGTATGGGGCCAGCGCTGGATCATCGTAGCCTCCGTGATTTTGTGCCTCATCCTCGCTTACGCCTACAATCGCGTCACACGGACCCGCTATACGGCCAAAAACAAGATCATGCTCGTGACCAAGGGCAGCAACAATGCCGACATGATCGCCGTCACCGAGATGATCTCCGGTACGTCCAACAGCAAGGTCAGCAACGAAGTCGAGATCCTGCGCTCCCGTACGATGATGCAGAAAGTCGTAGAGGAACTCGGTCTCAACTACACTTATTCCAAGGACCGCCGGGTAAAGACCATCTACTACTACGACAACAGTCCCTTCGATGTCATTGTCGATTCGGTGGAGCATTTCGCCACGCCGCCCCGGGCCACCATCACCTTCGTTCCCCAGGATGAGAACAGCTTCACGATCAAGTCGATCCTGCTGGGTGGCGCCAAGTATCCCTTCGACAACCGCAGCTATCGTTTCGGCGAAGAGATTCCCATCGGCGGCCACAACATCGCCATCGTGCGGACGCACATCGGCAATGTGGAATTCGGAGACAAATATACGGTCTCGATGACGCCTTCCCATCTTTCCGCTAAGGCGCTGGTCGGGAAACTGACGGTTACTGCGAGTTCCACCAAGGCTTATGACCGAAACGATGTCATCAACCTGTCGTACATCGATTTCATCCCCAAACGGGCTGAGAACATCCTCGACTGGCTGGTGATCAAATACAACGAAGATGCCCGCAATTTCAGCTCGCAGGCTACCAGCAATACCATCGAATTCCTCGATGAACGCCTGGGCATCATCGAAGAGGAACTCGGCACCATCGAGAACCGCTTCCAGAGCTACCGCCGCAGCAACACCGTGGTGGACGTGGCCTCGCAGTCGCAGCTGACGCTTTCGACCGACGCCAAGTACGAAGAACAGCTCAACGCCATCGACGTGCAGATCGAGCTGCTCTCCATCATCAAGGACTACGTCTCTTCGATGGACAACGGACTGACCATCATCCCGGCCAACATCGGCATCACCGACGTGGGCCTCAATGCCACCATCAACCAGTTCAACACCCTGCTGATGGAGCGCAACCGCATGCTCGCCAGCTCCTCGGCCTCGAACCCGCTCGTCATCCAGGCCGACAACCAGCTGCAGGACCTGCTCTCCAGCATCGTCTCCTCCGTGCGCAACCTTGAGAAATCCTACAAGCTCCAGCACACCAACGTGAATCAGAAGCTCCGCGAGGCCAAGGGCCGTCTGTCCCAGGTGCCGATCCAGCAGCAGGAGATTTCCAGCTTCGAGCGCCAGCGCCAGATCAAGGAGCCGCTCTACATCCTGCTGCAGCAGAAGAAAGAAGAGGCCATGATCTCGCTCTACGCCATCTCCGACCAGTGCAAGGTCATCGACTCGGCCCAGAACACCGCCGCGGCGACCTCCCCGAACCGGAAGATGATCTACCTGATGGCCTTCCTCCTGGGCCTCATCATCCCGCCGGGTATCTTCTTCCTGCGCCAGGCCCTCAAGAGCAAGGTTGAAGGCAAGCTCGACATCACCAGCCGGACCAACATCCCCATCCTGGCCTCCATCCCCGTCAATGAGAAAGGCTCCCAGCTGATGGAAGTCACCGGGCGCGAACCGTTCGAAGAGACCATGCGTATCCTCCGGTCCAACGTCCGTTACCTTGGCCACAAAGTGTTCCAGGTGACGTCGGGTGTCCCGGGCGAAGGCAAGAGCTACATCTCCTCCAACCTTGCGATGACCCTGGCCCATACCGGACTCAAGGTGCTGATCGTCGGTATCGACCTTCGCAAGCCGCAGCTGGCCAAGATCTTCGACATCCACCAGTCGCACCACCAGGGTCTTGTCCCCTTCCTGGCCGGCAAGACCGACGATCTGGACAGCTCCATCGAACATGGCGTGCATGGTGTTCCGACGCTCGACGTGCTGCCGGCCGGCTCCGTTCCGCCGAATCCGTCGGAGCTCATCGAGTCCAAGCGCATGCAGGTAGCCGTCGATTACCTGAAGTCGCTCGGCTACGACTATATCATCTTCGACAGTGCGCCGTACCTCCCTGTGGCCGATGCCACGATCTTCAACCGCTATGTCGATGCCAATATCTTCATGCTGCGCGCCGGCGTCTGCGAACTCCGCTTTGTGGAAGACCTCGACCAGATCTCCCGTGAAAAGAAACTCAACAACATCTATATCGTACTCAACGGCGTGGATATCGCTTCCCGCTCCTACGGCTATCACTATGGCTACGGCTATGGCCACTACGGCTATGGCAAGAACAAGTACGGCTATGGTTATGGCTACGGCTACGGCGACAAGAAGAAGGTCGGAAAGACCGAGGAGCAGGCTGCCGCTGAAGACAGCAAGAAGAAAGCATAATGTGGCCATTCAAGAAGAAAACTTCGTATGGATTCATGGACATCGGTCTCACGGCCGATGTCCATTCTCATATACTGCCGGGTGTCGACGACGGTTCCCCCGACTTCGAGCACTCTGTAGCTATCCTTACCAAGCTGCGTGAGCTGGGTGTCTGGCGTTTCACGCTCACGCCCCATGTCTCCCGGTCGATGTTTCCCAACGAGGCCGCCGACCTGCGGGAACGCTTCGCCCGTTTCAAGGCGCAGCTGCCGCCGGAACTGGCAGGCCTGGATTATCATCTGGGCTCGGAGTACATGATCGACGAGTTCTTCTCCGGCATCAGCGACCGGCTCGGCTATCCCGACGGGCATATCCTGATCGAGATGTCGTACTATGAGCGCAGCCGCGAGATCAAGGAAACCGTTTTCAATCTGCAGATGGACGGGCTGGTGCCCGTCCTCGCCCACCCCGAACGCTATGTCTTCTACCAGAAAGTGTTCGACCGGAAAAAGGGCGTCGCGGAATTGAGAACCCTCTATGACATGGGCTGCGCGATGCAGCTTAACATCATGTCGCTGACGGGTGCCTACGGCGAGCGATCCCTGGCCATTGTCCACTGGCTTCTCGCCAATGACATGTACTCCTACATCGGGACCGACGTCCATTCACCCGGACAGATCGACCATTTCTCGACCGGCCTCCTGCTTTCCGACCCGGAGATGGAGAAAGTGCGCCAGCTGGCCAAAAACAATGAAAACCTTTTCATAAACAAATAGTTAGCTATGTTGAACATTTCCTACTGTTCTGACAAATATCAGTACACCATGGGCAAGTCCTTCTATGAGAATGGCATGAAGGACAAGATCGCCGTTTTCAACCTTTTTTTCCGCAAGGCGCCCGACAACAACAACTGGGCGGTGGTCAGCGGCACGCGCGAAGCGATGCAGATGATCGCCGGCCTGGGCAGCGAAGACATCCATTTCTTCGAGCAGTTCCTGCCGGGTGAAGATTACCGGGAATTCCGGGAATATCTGGCCCACATGAAATTCACAGGCAAGGTCTATGCGATGAAGGAGGGTGAGATCGCTTTCCCGAAAGAGCCCATCATCACGGTAGTCGGCCCCATCATCGAGGCGCAGGTCCTCGAGACGCCCCTGCTCTGCATCATGAACCACCAGATGGCCATCGCCACCAAGGCTTCGCGCGTCACCCGCGCCGCTTCGCATCCGGTGAGCGAGTTCGGTTCCCGCCGGGCCCACGGCCCCTGGGCGGCGCAGTACGGTGCCAAGGCCGCCTTTATCGGCGGATGTGCCAGCACGTCCAACATCCTGACGGGCGTAGAGTTCGGTTTCGAGGCCAGCGGCACCATGGCCCACAGCTACACCACTTCGTTCGGCTGCTCCATCGACGGTGAATACAAGGCTTTCGACACCTATATCAAGACGCATCGCGGCGAGGGACTGATCCTCCTGATCGACACCTTCGACACGCTCAAATGCGGCATCCGGAATGCCATCAAGGCCTTCAAGGCCAACGGCATCGATGACAGTTATCCGCAGGGTTACGGCGTCCGCCTCGACAGCGGCGACCTGGCCTATCTCTCGGTCAAATGCCGCGAGGCGCTGGATGCAGCGGGCCTGAAGAACTGCAAGGTCTTCGCCACCAACTCACTCGACGAGTACATCATCTCCGATCTTGAGAAGCAGGGCGCGGCCATCGACAGCTACGGTGTGGGCGACGCCATCGCCACGAGCAAGCACAATCCGTGCTTCGGAAACGTGTACAAGCTCGTGCAGGTGGACGACGAGCCCATCCTCAAGCGCAGCGAGGACAAGGCCAAGCTCATCAACCCGGGTTTCCAGGTGACGTACCGCATCATCCAGGACGGCAAGTTCAAGGCCGACGTGACCTGTCTGCGCGGCGACTCGTTCGCGCAGATCATCGAGAATTGCGAGGAGCTGCACATCATGGATGAGAACGACGAGACGAAATACACGACTTTCCCGGCGGGTTCCTATACTTGGAAGCAGTTGCAGGAGCTTTCGTTCGAGAACGGCGCCATCATCGAGGACAATCGCACGATCTTCGAGAAACGCGACTACTACAAGGCCAATCTGGCCTCGTTCAACGAGACACAGACGCGTATCATCAATCCGCACTATTACAAGGTGGACATTTCCGACGACCTGTACGACCTGAAGATGCGGCTCATCAACCGGCTCATCCGCCAGATCAACAAGATGCAGGAAGATGAGTCGGGCGCGCCCAAGAACTACACGCACGTGGTGGTCGACATGCTCTACGATTTCATCGACGGTTCGCTGGCCTGTGCGAATGCGGAGAATGCGGTGGCTGAGAGTGTGCGTGTGATCAACCGCTACCCGACCGACCAGGTGCTCTACGTGGTGGACCATCATCCGGTGAACCACTGTTCGTTCAAGTCGCAGGGCGGCCCCTGGCCCGCGCACTGCGTGATGCAGACGCATGGCGGCGAGATCCACGAGGCCTTCTACAAAGACGTGACGCTGCCCGAGCATCGTCCTTCGAAGAAGAACATGTTCTTCAAGGGTCTCAATCCCAAGAAAGAGCAGTATTCCGGCTATGAAAGCCACAACGTCGAAGGCATCGAACTCAGCACGGTGCTGACGCCCAACGTCCTGGTCAGCGGCATCGCCACGGAATACTGCATCCGCGAGACCTGCTACGACCTCGTCAAATCGGGCCACAATGTCTTCGTCCAGGAAGCCGCCCTCGGCTACATCGACAAAGAAGGCCATGAACGCACGCTCAACGAGCTCGCCCGCATTGGCGTGAAGATTGTATAGCAGACGGGATATGTTTTGGAGGAGATTATATTGCTTCTGGGAGCGTAGCCGCCCGTGGCTCATGAACGGGAGGGGCCCATCGCAAAGCGATGGGAGGGACGAGCAATCTTTGATTGCGAAGGCGAGCAGAAGCAATATAATCTCAGGAAAAACATATCTGATCATTGCCTTTCTTCTTCTGATATCATTTTCTGTATCAGGAAGAAATTACCCTCGATATTATCGTTATCTTCAAGATTCTGTCGTCAATCGGATTGATTCGCTGGCGGTGAACGATACTTTGCCGGCACTCGATTCCGCCAAAATGGCCCGCATCGCCGACTCGATCCGACTCAAGGCCGTCTACGACTCGCTCGACTATATCTTCTGGCACGAGATCGACACCACCACCCTTCCCGAATTCGACACCCTCACCCGCGCCTACTTCGACTCCCTCGCCCGCTTCCTGCCCGATACCAACGATATCAAACGCGCTATCCGCCGTATCCGCAAAGAAGAACGCGACAGCCTCCGGGCCTCCAAACCCCGCATCATCGAAACCTTCGTCGTCCCCGACTCCCTGTACTACCGTCGACTGCTCGTCTGGACATCCGACAAATACTATAACGAATACCACGAAAGCCACCTCGACACCACCGCCAACAGCAACTTCTATGAACTGCCGATGATGAAAAAAGACATCGACGGCAGCTACCTCGGCACGGCCGGCTCCGCCGCCCTCTACCATAACTGGTTCAAACGCGAAGAAGCCCCCGACGCGCCCATGTTCACCCCGTACATCGGCGACGCCCTCACCGACGAGACCGTCCAGCAGTTCAATACCAAGATGCCCTATACCGAACTCGGCTTCTGGGGCACGCCGCTCGCCGCCAAAAACCTCGAAGAGTCGAACCTGTGGCTCCGCTCCACGCAGAACATCACCCCCGAATTCAATTTCACCCTCGCCTACCGGCGCCTCGGTTCCCGCGGCATGCTCGCCCATGAGAATACCAACCACCGCAACACCTTCATCCTGGCCAACTATATGGGCAAGCGCTACTTCGCCAACTTCGGCCACATCCGCCAGCGTATCGAACGACAGGAAAACGGCGGTATCCAGGATTCCTTCTGGATCCGCGACACGACCGTGGAAGCCAAGTCCATCGACGTCAACCTTACCAGCGCAGACAACCTCTACAAGCGCCGCAGCACCTTCATCCACCAGACACTCAACGTTCCGCTCAACTTCTTCCGCAAGGACCGCGACTCCCTCGCCTTGGGCGAAGGCACCATGGCCCAGATCGGCCACAGCGGCGAATTCACCACCTACAGCAAGCTCTACACCGACGAGATCGCCACGAACGACAAGAGCGGCCGCGCCTTCTATTTCAACCAGTTCAACATCAACGAGACCAATAGCTCCGACGAGCTTGCCGTCCGCAATTTCGAGAACCGCTTCTTCATCAAGCTGCAGCCTTTCGCCCCCGACGCCATCCTGGCCAAGATCAACGCCGGCGTAGGCTACCAGATCCTGTCGACCTACGGCTTCAAGCCCAGCGACTATCTGACAGGCCGGAAATGGGACACCCAGCACAACCTCTATATCTATGGCGGCGTGTCGGGGCAGCTCAAGAAATATATTGCCTGGAATGCCGATGCCGACTACTATCTGGCGGGCTACCGCATGTTCGACTTCGACATCGACGCGAAGCTCCGCCTCTCGGTCTATCCCATCGCCCAGGGCATCCATCTCACCGGCAAGTTCCACACCGGCCTCCGGACCCCGCATCCCTTCGAGCAGCATATCTACCTGAACCACCACAAGTGGGACAACGATTTCTCGAAAGTGTCGAAGACCACGATCGAGGGACGGCTGGAAATTCCCAAATGGCGGCTCGATGCGCAGTTCGGCTATGCGCTGGTGGCGAACATGCTCTACTACGACACGCTGGCCGTAATCCGGCAGTACGACAAGCCCGTGAGCATCATGAGCGCGTATCTGCGCAAGGATTTCACGGTCTGGCACCTGCATTTCGACAACCAGGTGCTGTTCCAGCTGACGTCGGCGCCGGAAGACGTGCTGCCGCTGCCGAAGCTGACGCTCAACCTGCGCTGGTATTTCGACATCGATGTCGTGCGCGATGTCATGAACCTGCAGCTTGGCGTGAACGCCATCGCCAACACGCTCTGGTATGCGCCGACCTACAGCCCGGACCTGGGCCAGTTCTATGCGCAGAACAAGGAGCTGATCGGCAATTTCCCGTACATGGACATTTTTGCGAACATCCAGTGGCACCGGGCGTGCATCTTCGTGAAATTTACGAACGCTTTCTTTGAGTGGCCGGAGCCGGGCTATTTCTCGACCTATCATTATATCCAGCCCAAGCGGGGCTTCAAGTTCGGCATCCTCTGGCCGTTCCCCTTCCCCATTCATTAGTCTGCATGATACATACGCGTTGGTTCAGGGTTCTTGTGTGCCTGCTCGTGCTTTTTTCACTGCAGGGCCTGTGTACTTGCCGGACGGACGGTCCGTCCGCTGCGGAGGGCGCCTATCCGGCGGCTTCGCTCCGCTGGCGGGCGACGCAGAATGCAGGCGAGCGGCGGCTGTCACGCTATGATTTCCTGTTGAAGAAATATGCGGCGCGTGCCGGCATGGACTGGCGGCTGCTGGCAGCGATCGTCTATCAGGAGTCGAAGTTCGACGCGCAGGCGCTCTCGCCCATGGGGGCGAAAGGGCTGATGCAGCTGCGCGATGTGGCGGCGTTGCATTTTGACCGGCCTGAGGCGCAGCTGTTCGATCCGGAAGAAAATCTCGATCTGGGGACGATGTTGCTCGATGAGCTTTTCGAGAAGTTCCGGCGCGAAGGGGTAGCGGAAGAAGATATTGTGCGTTTTGCGCTGGCCTCGTACAATGTCGGCGGCGGCGCCCTGGCCCGCCGTCGCGCCGAGGCCGACTCGCTCGGCCTCGATCCCAACTCCTGGTCGGCCGTCGCCACGATCTTCGACCGCGACGACCAATCCACCACCCCCGCCTACATCGCCGCCGTCGAACAAACCTACGCCCGCTACTGCCAACGCTACTGACCTTTCGCGTGGCAGATATCTATCTGTCTATCAGTCTTTTAAGTAAAATCGGTTGCGCATTTTGACGCAACCGAAATCATGTTATCCGCTGATAATCAACACCTTATCCGCCACGCTATTCGACACGCATCGTGCGATCCGGAGAGATGCGGGCGATGAAGCGGGTGGCGATGGAGATAAGAAGCATCAGGAGTGCGGCGGCGCAGATATTCAGAAGCAGAAGTTGTCCGATATTTAGGTCGATCGGGACCGCGTTGACGAAGTAACTGCCCGGATCGAGCTTGATCGCCTGTGTGTATTTCTGTAGCAGACAAAGCGAAATCCCGACGACATTCCCCCATAGCATCCCTTTCGCCACCAACCTCCCGGCCCGCAACAGAAAAACCTTCCCCACCTCGCGCGAAGTCATGCCCAACGCCTTCAACAGGCCGATGGCCGAAATCTTCTCGAAAAGAATGATCAGCAGCGCTGAAATCATGTTGAATCCCGCCACGACCACCATCAACGCCAGGATCATCAACACGTTGAAATCGAGCAGCGCCAGCCAGTCGAACAGATGCCCGTAAAGCTTCTTGACATGCGTCACGAAGAGCCCCGGATCATCATCATCCATCGACCGGATGATGATATCCTCCAGCCGGTCGCTGAAACGTTCGATCGGCGCATCCGGCACAATCCGGATCTCGATCGCCGAGACCTCGTCAGACGCCCAGCCGTTGAGCCGCTGCACCTGCCGCCGGTCCGCCAGTGCCATCCGCGCGTCAATCTCCTCCAGACCAGCCTCGTACAGGCCGCAAAGCCGGAATTTCCGCACCTTCACCTCGTCCCCGATGAAGTAGGTCACCACATCGTCTCCCACGCTGAAACCCAGCTTCTGCGCCGTGGGCCGAGACAGCAGGATATCGTTGGAAATGCGCCCGTGGTAGTCCGGCAGTTCGCCGTCCACCAGACATTTCCGGAAGAAACCCATGTCGTAGAGCGAGTCTATCCCTTTGAAATACAGCCCGTCGATGTTCTCCTCCGTCTTGATCAGGCCCGAGCGCCAGGCCACGCCGTCGAAGCCCGTCACCCAGCCTTCCTCCAGCACGCGTTCGCGATACGAGAGCCGCTCCGTGAAAGGATACAATTCATTGATCGGCATCTGCCCGGGCTGCACCAGCATGACCGAGCCCATGAAACCCGTGACGCGGCTGCGGATTTCATGCTTGAAACCCGCAACCACGGCGATGGCTATGATCATGATCGCAACGCTCAAGGCCACCGAGATCCACGCGATGGTGTTGCTCGTCCGGCTCCAGCGTTCGCCACCCTGTGCCAGCCTTGATGCTATAAATCTTTCGGCACTCATATCGCTCCGCTATTCACCATCCGTCATTCCGGGTTTAACATCCGTCATTCCGGGCTTGACATCCGTCATTCCGGGCTTAACATCCGTCATTCCGGGCTTGACCCGGAATCTCATTCAAACGCGAACACGATCGTGTTCTCGAATTCCTCGCCCGGCTTCAGCGTCACCGACGGGAAATCCGGCCGGTTCGGCGAATCGGGGAAATACTGGCACTCCAGCGCCACGCCGTCGTAGTCCTGGTATGCTTTTCCGCTCTTGGACTGCGGGCAGCCGGCCAGCCAGTTGCCGGTATAGACCTGGATGCCGGGCGCATCCGTCAGCACTTTCAGCTTGCGGCCCGACGCCGGATCGCTCAGCACAGCCACTTGCTGCACATGCCCTTTCTGCCAGTCGTCCACCACGAAACAGTTGTCATAGCCCTTCCCATAGTTCAGGGCCGGGAAATCGGCTTTCAGGTCGCGGCCAATGGGCTTGGCCTTCGTGAAATCCATGGGCGTACCGGCCACGGGAGCCATTTCGCCTGTTGGGATCAGCGTCTCGTCGGTAGGCAGCCAGCGCTTGGCGTTGAGCTTGAGCAAATGGTCGGTCACATCGCCCGCGTCCTCCCCTTTCAGGTTGAAATAGGCATGGTTCGTCAGGTTGACGATGGTCTCGCTCTCGCAGGTGGCCAGCAGCCGCAGCGTCAGACGATGGTCGTCGGTCCAGCTGTAGTGGGCCTCGACGTGCAGGGCGCCGGGGTAGCCGGCGTCGCCGTCGGGGCTGTCGAGGCTGAAGACCACGCCGTCGCGGGTTTCGCGGGCGTCCCAGAGACGGTTGGCAAAACATTGCTCGCCGGGGCCGCCGTGCAGGTGGTTCGGGCCGTTGTTGATGGCCAGCGCGTATTCCTTGTCGCCCAGCGTGAAACGGCCTTTCGCGATGCGGTTGGCGTAGCGGCCGGGCACCTTGCCCATGCAGGGGCCGTCAGCTTCGTAATCTTCCGGATTGTGATAGCCCAGCGCCACGTCGGCCATGCGGCCTTCCTTGTCGGGGACTACCACCGACACGATGCCGGCGCCCAGGTTCGAGAGGATCACCTCCGAGCCGTCGGCATTGACGATGCTGAACAGTTTGATGTCTTCGGCGTTGATCATGGCTTGCCTAGATTTCACGGGCGCCATCGGAGATTTCCACTTCGATGACGCGCGGATCCTTGTCGAATTTCACCATATATTTCTGCTTCACGTCGGCGATGTAGTCGGCCACGCCCTCTTTCTTCACCAGGGCGATCACGCAGCCGCCGAAGCCACCGCCCATCATGCGGGCGCCGAGTACAGCCTTGTGTGTACGGGCGATGTCGACGATGAAGTCGAGTTCGGCGCAGCTCACGCCATATTCCTGGCTCAGGCCGTCGTGGGTAGCGTAGATCTGCTTGCCGACTTCCACGAAGTCGCCTTTCTCCATGGCGGCACAGGCGGCCATCAGGCGTTTGTTCTCGTTGATGACGAAGGCGCAGCGGCGGAACGATTCGGGATCGATTTCGCCCCTGTGGGCCTCCAGCTCTTCGATCGTGACGTCGCGAAGCAGCTCTACCTCAGGACGATACTTCTTGATCACGGCGACGCCTTCCTCGCACTGGGCACGGCGCACGTTGTATTCCGACGAGGCGAGCAGATGCTTGACCATGGTGTCGATCAGGACGATCTCGATGCCTTTGGGCTTGAAAGGCACCAGGTCGTACAGCAGGCTGCGGCAGTCCAGGCGCACGACGTGGCCTTTCTGGCCGAAGATCGAGGCGAACTGGTCCATGATGCCGCAGCGGACGCCGATGTAGTTATGTTCGGTCATCTGGCCGATCTTCGCCAGTTCCGTCTTGGGGAATTTCAGGTCGAAGAGGGCATTCAGGGCGGTGCCGATGCAAGATTCGAGAGCCGCCGAAGAGGACATGCCGGCGCCCAGGGGCACGTCGCCGCCGAAGACGGCGTCGAAGCCGCCCACGGTCGCGCCACGCTTGCGCATCTCCTCGATCACGCCGTAGAAATACGAGGCCCATTGTTCAACGGGCTGCGGGCCGCCGATCTCGAAGAAGATAGGCTGGTTGTCGTGGTCGATGGAGATCAGATGGACATACTGTGTGTTATTGGGGCGGATGGCCATCGAGATGGCTTTGTCGACCGCGCCCGGCAGCACGAATCCGCCGTTATAGTCGGTATGTTCGCCGATGATGTTGATACGGCCCGGAGCCGTGAAAAACCGCGGTTTGGCTTCGCCGAAAAACTTCTTGAAGCAATCTTTTAGAATTTGTTTCTCAATCATAACTATGATAATGTATTAATTGTTTTTCTTCGTCATGCCTATCGTCATGCCGGACTTGATCCGGCATCTCATTTTACTCTTATCTTTATCGTATTCGATTCCAACCCTTCGGAAGTCGCTGTCAGTGTGACAGTTCCTTTATCTTTTGATGACTGGACGATGGCGGTCAGCTGGCCGGAAAAGGCCGGCATGGTGCGCGACTGGAACGGGACCAGGCAGGCGGCATCGCCGTTGGCGGCCGCGCGGAAGCTGCCGGCGCCGGACACATCAAACGTCACGTCGTTCGCGGCCAGCGGGCAAAGGTTGCCGTCGGCATCGACGATGCGGACGGTAATGTAGGCCAGATCGAGGCCGTCGGCGGCGAGTTCGTCATGGTCGGCCGTCAGTTCGATCCGAGCGGGCGCGCCGGCCGTCCGCACGCATTCGCGTGCCTGCTCGCGGCCCCCTTCATCATACGCTACCACTTCGATCTCTCCCGGTTCATACACTACGTCGGGCCACATCAGCCGGTAGCGTGGCATTGTGGCGGCGCTGTTTTCCGGATTGTTGATGCCGGAATTTCCCGAATTATCCGTGTTAAACGTTTCTACACGTTTCACAACGCCTTGTGAAATTCCGTTTACGAAGAGTTCCGCCATCGGATAACTCGTATAGCAGAACACCGGCACCTTCTCCCCTGCCGTCCAGTTCCAGTGCGGCAGCAGATGCAGCGTCGGCGCATCTTTCCGCCATTGCGAGCGGTAGAGCCAGTAGCGGTCCTTCGGCAGCGAGGCCAGGTCGAAGATGCCGAAATACGAACTGTGGCTCGGCCAGGCGTCCACGTCGTACGGCGTGGGCTCGCCCAGATAGTCGAAGCCCGTCCATACGAACTGCCCGATGGTCCATTCATAATCGTCCATCATCGCGAAATCGATATCCGGCACGTTCGACCACCAGCAGTATTCCACATCATACGCGGAGCTCTGGTTGTCTGGGTATTTAGCCCCCGATTTCAGCACCGCCGGCAGCTTGTACACGCCGCGCGAGCTTACGGTCGAGGCGGTTTCCGAACCCAGAAGCAATTTTTGAGGTAACAGTTCGTATGCTTCTGTATATCTGTATGTTCTGTAATTGAATCCAACGATGTCAAGCAGCTGGGCGAAGCCGTTTCGCACCACGCAGTCGGCCCGGTCCATGCCGGCCGTCACCAGGCGTGTCGGGTCTTCCCGGTGGCAGATGTCCTGCAGGAAAGCCGCCACCTTGAAGCCCTCGTCGGCGCACTGCGTGGGCACTTCGTTGCCGATGCCCCACATAATCACCGAAGGGTTGTTGCGGAAATGCCTGAGCATGTTGACCATGTCTTTTTCGGCCCATTCGTCGAAATACAGATGGTAGCCGTTCTCGCATTTGGCGATATCCCATTCATCGAAGGCCTCGACCATCATCATGAAGCCCATCTCATCGCAGAGCTCAACGAGTTCGGGGGCAGGCATGTTGTGCGAGGTACGGATGGCATCGCAGCCCATTTCTTTCAGCAGTTCGAGCTGGTGGCGCAGGGCGGCTTTGTTGATGGCAGCACCGAGCGGGCCGAGGTCGTGGTGGTTGCATACGCCCTGGAATTTACGGCGTTCTCCGTTGAGATAGAATCCTTTATCGGGAATGAGTTCGAAGCTGCGGATGCCGAAACGGGTGGTGTATTCATCGAGGGTTTTGCCACCTTCTTTTTCATAGATTTGCGTAACGGCCTGATACAATGCGGGATGCTCGGGTGACCAGAGCTCGGGGCCCTTCACGCGCAGCATCTGTTCCACTTCGGCGCCGGCAGGTCCGTCGACATCCGCCTTGACGTGGCCGTCGGGCCCCAGGATCTTCGTACGGACGCGCAGGCCTTCGCGCAGGCCTTCCAGTTGGATGGTGATATCGACGAGTGCTTCCTCCTTACTGACTTCGGGTGTCCGCACGCAGGTTCCCCAGACAGGGACATGTGCCTTGGCGGTACGGATGAGGTGGACGTTACGGTAGAGGCCGGCGCCGGGGTACCAGCGCGAGGAGTTGGGCAGGTTCTCGAGGCTGACTTCCAGTAGGTTATCTTTTCCGTCGGGGTTCAGATACTCCGTTATGTCGGCAAAGAAGGCGTTGTAGCCATACGGCCATTCTGTCACGAAATAGCCGTTGACTCGGACATTGGCCTGGCTCATGGCGCCGTCGAACAGCAGCGACACCGTCTGGTTCTCCGGATCGAAATCCGCCACGTCGAAGGTCGTCTTATACCAGCCTTTACCCATATACGGCAGGCCGCCTGTCCGGCCGGTATGTGCGGTAACGGCTGTTTCGAAGTTTTGGGTCACCTGTACTTCCTGCAGGTCGTTGGCGCGGTCGAACGGTCCGTAGATGGCCCAGTCGTGCGGTACCGTGACGTTCTCCCACGTCACGCTGTCGCGGCTGAACGCCCACTCGGTCAGCAGCGTTTCCTCCCTGGGCAACGCCTGCTTCACGCATCCCGCCACCGCCCACAGAACCAGTAAAATCAATATCGTAAAACGTCTCATAAAAATCTTCTTATCTATTTCGTCATTCCGGGCTTGTCTATATTTCGTCATTCCGAGCTTGTCTATATTTCGTCATTCCGGGCTTGTCTATATTTCGTCATTCCGGGCTTGACCCGGAATCTCAATTCATAAACCCTTCCATCGCGGCCGTTGGCTTGCCACTGTTGTCAAACGCACACTTTGAGTAGCCGCTCCAGGCGTGATAGCCTTCCGGCTCCCAATACATGACGCCGCGGCAATGGCTTTGCTCCATGTTCATCGTCTGCTGGATCAGGTCTTTAATGAAACTCTTGCAAGTCGCCGCTTCTGTCCACTCCATTCCCACTTCGCAGACGATCGTCTCCTTCCCGTACATATCATACAACTTCTTGATATTCTCGCAAATCTGCTGGTTGTACTGCTGCCAGTTCGTTTTGTCCGGATAGAGCGACAGCCCGATCAGGTCGCACTTGCCGCCCTTGATCTTGAAGTTCTTGAAAAACCATTCCTGCAATCCCCAGTCCCAGCCATTGTCCACATGCACCATCACATTTGCCGTCGGAAACACGGCCTTCGCCGCATCGTAACCTGCATTGTGAAGCTGCACATAGCTCGCGAAGCCGGCATCCGTATAGTTCTGTCCCTCAGGCCAGAGCATGCCGCCGGTCGTCTCGTTTCCGACCTGGATCCACTCTGGCGTGACGCCGGACGATTTCAGCGCATTGAGCACGTCCGTAGTATGGTCCGCCACCGCCTTTTTCAATCCTTCGAAATCAAGGTTCTTCCATGCCTCCGGCTTGTTCTGCTTGCCGGGATCCGCCCACCAGTCGCTGTAATGGAAGTCGATCATCACCCGCAGGCCCAGGTCTCGTGCCCGTTTGGCCTTGGCCACCACATCGTCCTTTCCGCACCAGCCGTCCTTCGGGTTCACCCACACGCGCAGGCGTATCGCATTGATTCCGTAGCCTTTGAGCAACGCCATGCATTCGCTCTGCGTGCCGTCCGCCTTGTAAAACTTGCAGCCTTCTTTCTCCATCTGTGTCACCCAGCTGACATCGGCGCCTCTCACGTAATAGCGGTCAGGATTGACGACGGGGTCGATGACAGGGTCGTCGGGGCCGTGCTTTTCGCAACTCGAGGCGGAGAGGGCCAGCACGGCGATCATAAGGGCGAAGATGCGTTTCATAGGCGTGTAAAAACGGATATAAACGTGTAGAAACGTTTAAAAACGTTTAAAGTTAGTAAAAAAAAATTAAAAAGCCACGTCGACATAGACCGGAAGATGGTCTGATGCGACGGTCACGTCGCCGCTCCGGAAGTCCCGGGCTACGGCGCCACCTTGGACAGCGATACGCACGCCGTTGTGCAGCGCGAAGATATAGTCGATGCAGACATGCGGATCTTTCGCGGAATAGCTGTCGGCCAGGGGCGACAGCAGCGTCCAGTCGCGGCTCAGCTGTCGGATGACGGGGCTGTCGGGCGTATCGTTGAAATCGCCGGCGAGGAAGACGGGTTTATCGGCGGCGCCGTAGCGGCGCTGGAGTTCCTCTGTCAGCACGCGGGCCTGGACCAGGCGTGCGGTGTCGCCGATATGGTCAAGGTGGCAGACGGCATACACATAACGCGGTGTCTCGACGACCACGCAGACGCGCGGCTCGCTCCCCTCTTCCTTCGGCAAGGCGATATTGAAATGATCAAGAATCTTCGCGCGCGTCACGATGCCGCAGCCATACGCGCCGCCGGCGTAGCCCATCGCCCGGCCGAACCGGCCGGACCATTGAGATTCCGGATCAGGTCCGGAATGACGATTATTCACTATGCCCTTCCCGTCATTCCGGGCTTGACCCGGAATCTCGCCGACCTTATTCAACTCAGCCGCCAGCTGCTCCACTTGATTCACATCATGCCGCCGGTTGCAGCTGTCCAGTTCATTGAGGCCCACGGTCTCCGCGCCCAGCTCGGCAATCATCGCCGCTATCATCGGCGTACTGTCGTCCAGTTCTTTGCCGAAGGCGCCCACATTGTAGGTCATCAGCCGCACCATTTGCGGCGCCGCATGACGGCCACAAGCGGTCACCATCAGCGCGGCCGCAGCCATCATCCACAGAAATCTTTTCATATTCGCGTTTTTTTGATATCTTTGCAATCCCATCGCGGTAGTAGCTCAGTTGGTAGAGCGTTGGCTTCCCAAGCCGAAGGTCGCGGGATCGTGCCCCGTCTACCGCTCCTGTGTTTACTGGGGCTCTGCCCCAACCCCTGCCGCTCCGGCCTGCTATCACACAATGCACCGCAACGGCCTACGCTAGCGCCTGATGGCGCTTATTATTTGTCATCATACAAATTTACAGAAAAAAAGTAAGGAGATTCAGAAAAAATTTGCATCTTTGCAGTCCCGAACGATGAAGGGACTCTGAAGGGGCGTAGCTCAGCTGGTTTAGAGCGCTTCAGTCACATTGAAGAGGTCATCGGTTCGAATCCGATCGTCCCTACACTAAAAAACTCGACCATGAAGGCCGAGTTTTTTAGTGTAGGGACGAGAAGGCTGCTTACAATCAGCGATAATGATTCTTTTTACAAAATACGCAAAAATCCGTATTTTTGTAAATACGAAAAAACCAACACCATGAAATTCTTCCTAGACACAGCGAATGTCGACGACATCCGGAAAGCCAACGCCATGGGCGTCATCTGCGGCGTAACCACCAATCCTTCCCTCATAGCCAAAGAAGGCCGCGACTTCAAGCAGGTCGTGGCCGAAATTGCCTCCATCGTGGACGGACCGATCAGCGGCGAAGTCAAGGCAACGACCACCGACGCGGCCGGAATGATCGCGGAAGGCCGCGAGATCGCCGCCATCCACAAGAACATGGTCGTCAAGATTCCGATGACCATCGAAGGCCTCAAGGCCTGCCATGCGCTCGCCGCCGAAGGCATCAAAGTCAACATGACGCTGATCTTCACCGCCAACCAGGCCCTCCTCGCCGCCCGCTCCGGCGCTGCCTTCGTCAGCCCCTTTGTCGGACGGCTCGACGACATCAGCGAACGCGGCACCGACCTGATCGCCGAAGTCGCCCAGATCTTCAATACGCACGGCATCCAGACCGAAATCATCGCCGCCAGCATCCGCCACCCCATGCACGTCACGGAGTGCGCCCTCGCCGGCGCCGACATCGCCACCGTCCCCTACAAAGTCATCGAGCAGATGACCAAGCACCC
>JAEEGJ010011611.1_pt1 | contig 22264 bp, 23 predicted proteins | sample 8958761 | NCBI WGS metagenome assembly JAEEGJ01 (sample SAMN16246546, study PRJNA631951) | gut metagenome | biome: gut microbiome; feature: rumen; material: RS-attached | host: Bos | place: Iran: Karaj | collected 2018-10 | reverse complement strand
AGCAAATCCTAACAAAAATGTTTAGGACATAGGTTTAGTTAGGGAGATGGAATAAAAACGAGACTCTTTGCAAGTCTCGTTTTCAGTTAGATCAAAGCTGTTTGAATGCCTGTTCGAAGTCTTCGATCAGATCGTTGACATCTTCGCATCCCACAGAGATGCGGATCAGGTTGTTGTAGGCCGTTTTCGGGAACATCAGGGTGACGACGTCTCCGAGGCTCGTTGCGATCGGCGGGATCTTAGTGGCGTCGGCAAATCTGCACATCTCTTCGTGACCGCCTTTGAGGTGGACACACAGCATGCCGCCGTAGAGGCCGTTGACGAAGATCCTGCTGGCAAGTTCGTGCTGCTTGTGGCTTTCAAGACCCGGATAGGTGACGAAGTCGACTTCCGGTCTCTGTTCGAACCACTTGGCCAGGGCCAGGGCGTTTTCAGACTGTTTCGCGACCCGAAGCGGCATCGTGCGCATGGATCTCAATACCAGCCAGGCATCGAACGGCGAGATGTGGGAGCCGAAGTTGTCGTAGTAGTAGCGGACTCTGTCCATGTCTTCTTTTCCGCCGGCGACGATACCGCAGAGGGCATCACCGTGTCCGCCGTAATACTTGGTCCCGGAGTGGACGACGATGTCGGCACCCCAGTCCAGAGGTCTCATGACGATCGGGGAGAGGAAGGTATTGTCGACGATAAATTTGCAGCCGTAGTCGTGAGCGATCTTCGCGATCGCAGGGATGTCAGCCAGTTTGAGCTGCGGATTGGATAAGGCTTCAAGGTAGACGACTTTGGTGTTCGGCTTCATGGCCTTTTCGATGTTTTCAAGATCCAGGATCTCGACGCGGCATGTCTCGATGCCTTTGGCCGGCAGGATGTCGGCAAACATGCTGGAAGTGCACATGAAGGTATCATCAGAGCAGATGACATGGTCACCGGCATTGAGATTGGCCAGAAGCGCGTTGGAGATCGCAGCCATGCCGCAGGAGCAGATGACGGCGTCTTCCGCATTCTCCATTGCCATGACTTTCTTTTCAAGGGCGTCCGTGGTCGGGTTGGTCGTTCTGGAATAGATGTAGATATCCGGTTCCCATAAGGCACCTCTCGCCAGCATCTCATCGTACTGTTCGGCTGTCTCATAGCCGTAGGTCGATGTTTCGTAGATCGGCGTATTGAGTGCTCTGGTGACGGGATCGGGTCCTTCTCCCGCTTTGACGGCACGGGTATTGTATCTCATTTTGGAAAAATCTGTATCATATCTGCTCATGGTGTATCCTCCTGATCCGTTCTAAATTTATCACAGAGAAGAAGCTCTTTACAAGATGAAGAAAGGCCTGCGGGATACGGATCGCCGCAGGCCTTGCGATATCGCTTCTTTTTATTGTTTCCTGAAGGTGACGGTGACGTTTTTGCCATCGATGTACAACAGAAGAGGGATCTCTTCTTCTGAGACGATGCCGGTACCGGTCTGGGCCGTGCTCCCGTCAGAGGAGGCGAGGCCGACTCTGATCATGGAGGATGCGCCATCCAGATCGATCTGCAGGTTCATGGCTGTATCGTAGCGGACATCGACATAGCCGTGCGGCGGCATGTTGCCCGACAGAAAGACGTAGGTCCCTGTCTGCTGTCCTGACGGAAGCTCTGTCGCTTCACTCAGCATCTCGTCGAAATCGATGGTGATGCTCTGGCCGTCTCCGTTGAAGGACATCGTTCCATGTTCGGATACGAAGAGCCCGTCATGCGGATCGGGCAGGGGCGTGCCCGGGTCATATGGTCCGTTGATGTGCGGTCTGGTGCTTCCGTAGATGTATACACAGATCAAAGCGGGGATCAGGATCAGAAGCAGGAATAAGAGTATTCTCTTGATTTTCATCGTTTCTCCTTTATGTCTGGGCATTGCGCCGGGATATTCATCGATGGAAGGACAGCCTTCCTATTATCAGGATAGCAGATATTGATGAAAGAAATAAACAGACAGGCGGATCTTTGGCCGATATGTGAGCTGATATGACATTTTTGATGGATCTTCTTTCATCAAAGAGACGGTTCATTAAGCCCTTTGGATATGGCGGTCTATTATATAATGTTACTTGAAAGAAGGTATCCTATGTCACAAGCATTAGATATAATCAAAGATCCCACTTTGACTTACAATCAGGAGCTGATCGCTTTAGCCAAACTGGGTGAGAATTCCGATGATTCACTCGTTTATTCCGACGAGTACTACAAGGCTTTCAATGCCAGAGCCCTCTGTGATCTGGGCGAGGGCAAGATGCCGTATCGTCCGCGTTACATCTGTCCGGATTATGAACTGCTGTTCAGAAAGGGCTGCGAGTTCCTGGAACTCGATCCGCCGAAAGATCTGCTGGAAGCTGTCAATGTCCTGGAGATCTTCTACAGGCACGTTCCGTCCATCACGACTTTCCCGGTCTATCTGGGTGATATCGACAAGCTGCTGGAGCCTTTCGTTCTGAAAGAAGACAGGGATTTTGCCAGGAAGGTACTGAGGCTTTTCCTGCTGCAGATCGACAAGGTGCTGACCGATTCTTTCGTGCACTGCGATATCGGTCCGGAAGATTCCGTTACCGGCAGGATCCTGCTGGAGCTGACGGAGGAGATGCAGCTGGCGATCCCGAACATCACTTTGAAGTATGATCCGGAAAGGACGTCCGATGATTTCGCTCTGGCTTGCATCCGCTGCATGCTGAAGACCGCGAAGCCGTCTTTTGCCAACCACAGGATGTTCGTGAAGGAGTGGGGCGAGGATTATGCGATCGCTTCCTGCTACAACGGGCTTAAGAAGGCCGGCGGCGGTTACACGCTTCCGAGAATGAGACTGTATGAGTGCTCGCTGACTGCAAAGGATGTCGATGATTTCCTGGAGAGGGAGCTTCCAAGATACATCGATCTGCAGCTGGAATACATGGACAAGAGAGTCAGGTTCATCGTCGAGGAGTCGTCTTTCTTCAAGGCGAATTTCCTGGCCAGGGAAGGTTTCGTGAAACAGGAGAACTTCACCGGCATGTTCGGTGTTGTCGGTCTGGCGGAATGTGTCAATCATCTTCTGGGCATCGAAGACAAGAAGAAGGGCTTCGGCATGAACAAGGAAGCGACTGAGCTGGGTCTGAGGATCATGGATGTCATCGACAAGAGAGTGGCGGAACATGTCGCTCCGTATTGCGAGAGCACAGATCATCATTACCGCCTGCATGCCCAGGTCGGCATCGATACCGATGGCATGGATGATTCACCGGGTACCCGCATCCCGATCTTCGCGGAGCCGACCATGCTGGAACAGCTGGAGGTCAACGAGAAGTTCCATCCTTACTTCCCGACCGGAACAGGCGATATCTTCAAGTTCGAAGAGACCTACGAGAAGACACCGGAGGCGATCCTGCCGATCATCAAGGGTTCTTTGAACAGGGGCTTGCGTTATTTCTCCGGCTACCTGGAGAACTGCGATGTCGTCAGAGTGACAGGCTATCTGGTCAAGAGATCCGAGATCGAGAAGCTCAGGGCAAAGAAGCAGTCCCTGAACAATGTCACAGTCTTCGGCAAGGGTGCCCAGGATGGTGCGCACGCTTTGGATCGAAGGGTACAGCGTCATGAAGACAGCTCCCGTTAACAAGATCATTCCTTTTTCCAATGTAGATGGTCCATCGAACAGGATGGCCATCTTTTTTCAGGGCTGTCAGTTCAACTGCCGTTTCTGCCACAATCCGGAAACGATCAACATGTGCATCAGCTGCGGCGACTGTGTGAAGACCTGTCCGGTGAATGCTCTGAGCATCCTCGATGGCAAGGTCGTCTGGGATAAGGAGAAGTGTGTCGGCTGCGATACCTGCATCAGGACCTGCACCCATGATTCTTCTCCGAAGATCACATGGATGAGCGTCGATGAGGTCCTGAAGGAAGTGGAAAGGGTGTCCCCGTATATCCAGGGCATCACGCTGTCGGGCGGCGAGTGCACCCTGAGAAGGGATTTCATCGTCGAGCTCTTTCCGCGGGTCAAGGCCATGGGTCTCACGACTCTGCTGGATTCCAACGGCTCTCTGGATTTTGAAAAGGATCCTGAGATCCTGGAGTGTTGCGACGGGGTCATGCTGGATGTGAAGGCTTATGACAGAACGTTTTCGGACTGGCTCATCCGCTATCCGAATGAGGTCGTCCTGAAGAACCTTGAATATCTTCTAAGCATCAACAAGCTGGAGGAGGTCAGGACCATCATCTTCCCGAACAGGGACAAGGAGAACACCGAGACGGTGACCTACGTAGCCGAAAAGATCAGGGACAGCTGCCGTTACAAGATCATCCGCTACCGGCAGTTTGGCGTCAGAGACGGCGGCAGAGAGGTGCTGGGTGACGAGACGACTGATGAGGATTATGCACAGTCTTTCGTGGATCTGGCCAAGTCGCTGGGTGCCGTAAAGGCGATACTGGTATAGAAAAAAAAGAAAAGACCCGCCGGGTCTTTTCCTTAGCTCAGATCCCATTTCCTGTCCGCTTTGGAAAGCGTGAAGCCGGAAACATCTTCGATATATTCATAGAAGAGCGCTTTCAATGGTTTGCCGTCCATGATGACTTCCACTTCCTTGCAGTCGTAGAGGATGCCGACTTCTTCCAGTTCATCGCATTCCTCCTTGGTCTTCCCGTCGATCTCATAGACTTCGCCGAGTATGACGGAACCTTCTTTGGCAACGGCTGCCGGATAGGCGTCATCGGTGTCATAGAGGACGTAGCCGTCCAGGCTCGCTTCGCCCAGATAGCGGCTCTTTTCAAGATAGCGGTGATTGCTTCGGCCTTGCATCAGAGTTCCGTAAACGAATATCGTATAGTTCATAATCTCTTTCCTTCTTTGTCTATATTGTATAGGAAGAGAGCATTTTGAGGTCTTTTTCTGATCCTGTGATGTTTCTGGCGATCGGTCAGGCTGTACTGCCGGGTATAATGAAAGAAAGAACTTATCAGGAGGATGCGCCATGAAAAAGCCTTTGATCGGGATCAGCTGCGGGATCTCTGATTACACAGTTTCAAAGATCAATGCCAGAAAAAGACAGGAACTGAACGACACTTATGTCAGAGCGGTGGAAGAAAGCGGTGGGATCCCCGTCATCATTCCCAATGGTCTGAATGAGGATACGATCAAGGAGCTGGCAAAGAGGCTGGATGCTTTCGTCTTTTCCGGAGGGGGCGATGTCGATCCGTCTTTATACGGGAAAGAGACGGATGAGACGGTCGGCGGCGTCTCAAAGATAAGAGATGACACGGAGTACAGGCTGCTGAGCGAGGTACTGAAAAACACAGAGAAACCGGTATTCGGGATCTGCCGGGGCGTGCAGATGCTGAATGTGGCGATGGGCGGCACGCTGATCGTCGACGTGGAGAAGGCCGGCAAGATGAGACATTCCCTGACGCAGTATCCGCGGGAGGATTTCTCCCACGAGATCATCGTGAAGGAGGGGACCCGCCTGGAGAAGATCCTGAAAGAGGAGAGAAGGGTCAATTCCTTCCACCATCAGGCTTTGGACAGGATCGCGGAAGGTCTCACAGTCACGGCCTGTTCTTCTTTGGATCAGGTGGTCGAGGCGGTGGAAGCTCCGGGAGAAAGGTATATCCTGGGCGTGCAGTGGCATCCGGAAGAGCTGATCGCTCATGAGGCACACAAGGCGCTTTTTGAGGAGCTCATCGCTCAGGCGGCAGCGCTGATGCAGAAAGAAGAGATCTGAAGAGATATGGAAGACCGATAGAAGGAGCATCGGCCTTTCTTATGCAGATGATTATCCTTGAGGAGGATTCCTGTTCTGTTATATAGTTGAGAAAAAGAAAAAAAGAAAGATCATGATACAGTTCTCTTGAAAGAAGTGAAGGAGTTTTATGAAGAGGATAGCGAGTTTTGAGATCGATCACGACATCCTGGAAAAGGGTCTCTATGTTTCCAGGATCGATGGGGATGCGATCACTTATGACCTCAGGATGAAGGTCCCGAACAAAGGGGATTATCTGTCCACGGGAGGCATGCACAGCATCGAGCATCTGATGGCGACGTTCATCCGGAATTCGAAGCATTCGGATGAGACGATCTATGTGGGGCCGATGGGCTGCAGGACCGGGTTCTATCTGATCTTCCGCGATGCCATAGATAAGGCTGAAGTGCTTGATTTGGTAAAAGATGCCCTGGCTTTCATCAGGGACTTTGAAGGGGAGATGCCCGGCGGCAAGAGGAAAGAGTGCGGCAACTATCTCGATCACGATGTCGATGAGGCAAAGGCCGTGGCTGCGGATATGCTGAAAGTACTGGAGAAGTGGAGAGAGGAAGATTTTACTTACAAGAAGGGAGAAGCGTGATGCATACACCGTTCCGTTATGACTATGTCGGCAGTTTTCTCAGGCCGGCGCATCTGAAGGCTGCCAGGACCGCGTATGAAAAAGGGAATATCAGTGCTGAGGAACTGAAGTCGGTCGAAGATGAAGAGATCGGCAGACTCATCAGGAACATCAAGGCTCTCGGCTATCATGTCATCACCGATGGAGAATTCAGAAGGGCCTGGTGGCATCTGGATTTCTTCTGGGGACTGAAGGGCATCGAGAAGGTCGAGACAGCTGACGGACTGCACTTCCATGGCGAGACGACGAGGAATCACTCGGCCGTCATCACTTCGAAGATATCGGGAAAGGATCATCCGTTCATCGAACACTTCCGCTTCGTGAAGCAGTTTGAAGATGAGAACACGGTCGCCAAGCAGACGATCCCTTCGCCAGCTCAGCTATTGACACAGCTGCGCTTGCCTGAATTCGCTGCGCAGAACAGGGAGGTCTATCCGGATGAGAACGAGCTGAAAGACGACATCGTCAGAGCTTATCATCAGGTGATCCAGGATCTCTATGATGAAGGATGCCGGAACCTGCAACTGGATGACTGCACCTGGACCCTCTATGCCGACAGATCGTTCTGGCCGGCTTTCGGGATCACGGATGAAAAACTGAAAGCCATTGCCGAAGAGGAAGTGGAGCTCAACAACCGCGTCATCGCCTGCAGGCCTGAGGGCATGGTCATCAACACGCATGTCTGCAGAGGCAATTTCCACAGCACCTATGCCAACAGCGGCCCTTATGATCCGATCGCGCCGTATCTGTTTGCGAAAGAAGATGTGGATGCTTTCTATCTGGAATACGATGATGCCAGAAGCGGCGGTTTCGAGCCGCTGAAATATGTGCCAAAGGGCAAGAAGGTCGTTCTGGGTCTGATCACGACCAAGAGGCCGGAGCTGGAAGACAAGGGTGAGATCATGGCCAGGATCAGGGATGCCGCCAGGTATGTGGATCTGAAAGATCTGTGCATCTCGACGCAGTGCGGTTTCGCTTCCACGGAAGAGGGCAATATCCTGCTGGAGAACGAACAGTGGAACAAGCTTCAGCTGATCAAAGAGATCGCTGAGGAAGTGTGGGGAAAGGAAGAGTGAGTATGAGTCAAGTATTGGTTGCGTATTTTTCAGCCAGCGGTGTGACGAAGAAGCTTGCGGAAAGGCTCGCGGAGGTCGCTGCTGCCGATGTCTATGAGATCGTTCCCGAGACGCTTTACAGCAAGGCTGATCTCAACTGGATGGATAAGGATTCCAGATCGACACTGGAGATGAGCGATCTGAACTGCCGGCCGGCACTGGCGGACAGGGATGCGGACATTGAGAATCATGATGTCATCTATGTCGGTTTCCCGATCTGGTGGTATCGCGAACCTTCCATCATCGATTCTTTCCTGGATGCCTATGATTTTTCGGGAAAGACGATCATTCCGTTCGCGACGTCCGGAAGCAGCGGCATGGGCGATACAGCCAAGCGTTTCCGCCAACTGCTGGGTCCGGAAGTGAATGTGAAGGATGGGGCCCGCCTCAAGGCCAGGGCTTCTGAGGATGAGTTGAAAGATTTCATCGGGAAAAACCAATAGAAAAACAGATTGAGCTGATAATTTATTTTGGAGAAAAGCGATGAATTTGAATAATCTGACCAACAGACAACAGATGATCCTGTTGATACTGATTTCCGCCGACAGACCTCAGACGTCGCTTTCGATTGCGAACCGCCTATCTGTAAGCAGCAGAACCGTAAAAAGCGAGATGATTCAGATCGAAGATGTACTGAAGCAGAACGGGGCAAGGCTGATAGCCAAGAGAAACAGCGGTTACTCTATCGAGGTCGCCAGCGAAGAAAGATTTGCCGACCTGAGAGAACAGCTGCGGTCTAAAAGCGCACACATCAATCTGATGAACTCAAAAGAAGGGGAGCTGTTTCTTTATCTGACCAGAAAACTGGTTGCCGGAAGCCAGTGGATCACTGAGACCAGACTTTGCAACGAATTCTATATCTCTCCGTTCCAGCTGAATTCGTTAATGAAAAAGATATCCTTGTTTTTTGAAAGCTTCCGTCTGAATCTTTTAAGCAGCACAAAGGGAGTGAAGATCTCAGGAAGTGAGCAGATGATAAGAGTCGCCATGACAGAACTGACAGAACTGCGTTCGGCAGACAGCGGAAACGCCGCTCAGGACGAACAGTTTGAAATGTGGACGGGCTGTTCCTTTCAGGAAAGACAGGACATCAGGCACTGTTTTCTCAGGATTCTGAGAAGAAGCGGATATGCGGTAAGAGACAGCGCATCGCACAGGATCGCAATGTATCTGATTATCGCAAGGAACCGATATCAGGCAGGGCACAGAATTGAGCACCTATGCAACAACGACGGACAGCTGGAGGATACCGGCGTTTACAGGCTTGCAGAAGAGATCGTATCCGAATTAAGGAAACGGTTTTCAGGATTTGATCTGGACCAGACAGAGATTCTTTTTATTGAGGCGCTGATCCTGTCAAACCTGGACGTGACGCTTGACGAGAATTATCAGAAAGCTGCGCCATATCTGAATGAAGAAATCACAAGAGCAGCAGACGAAGCAAGAAAAGCATTGTATGAATATGCGAGGATCACAATTGAACCCGAAAGCAGGGCAGATCGCACGCTGAAGCAGATGCTGCTACCGATCGCTGCAGGGAAGAGATATGAACTGGACGGATACGAACATTATGACTTTTCATCCGACAGGACCTATCAGAAAGATCCGCTGTGCATGCACGTCTCCTGGATCGTGTGCCGCGCTGTGGCGAAGACCCTTGACTGCCGCTTTTCGCTGTTTGACAATACGGCGCTTGCCTGCTGGTTTATGGGTGTCCTGACGGAAGAAAGGTATCCGATCAAAAAGCTTCGCATACTTACGACGCACTCTGTCGCCGGCGCTTTTGCAAAAACGCAGACAGAAGCGCTGAAAGAACTGTACTCATCGTTTATAGAAACGATCAGTCCCGTAGAACTGTATGAGATCAGAGATCTTCCGGAAAACTATTATGATGTCGTCCTGGCGGAAAACGTTGAACCAGGAAAATACGGAAAAGGCCTTTTCGGATACAACTACGACTATCCTGCCTGCAGAATAAAGATGGTCGATAACGGAACGGATTTCAGAACCATTTATAACGAAGTCCTTTCTCTCGCGTATCAGACGGATACGCTGATACCGGAACTTTCATCGGTTCACATCTATCATGAATACGAGTATTTTTCAGAAAAACAGACATATCAGTTGTTTGCGGAAAGATACGGCTCGAAGCCCGACAAAAAGAAGCGGCTGTATCGCTTTATGTCGGAACAGAAAAACGAAAACCTCCTCATCAGCAACGAAACGGCGTTTGTTTTTGGCTGCAGCGAATGCTGCAAAGACGGCTATCTGGATCTGTATTATCTGACAAAACCAGGCAAGTGGTACGGTTCTTCAATCAGAAGGATCCTGTTTGTTTCCTGGCCGGATGACGCATCTATGATCAGATTAAAGACGGAGGCGGCTGTATTGAACCGCTTTGCGTCAGACCCGAATATGGCAGAAGATTTCTCTGCAGATCCGGAACAGGCGATGAAAAAAGCGCTTAGAGAATCTGTTTCCGTGACATGATTTCACTTATAAAATAACAGAAACCGCATATTTCACTAATTAAATGAAGAAAAGCGCAGAGCAAGCGCTTTCTTTTTTTATATGATTCAGTTAGGAGGAAATCGGAAGAAATGATAAAAGTTTTCTTCTCATCACACGGCCCGCTGGCTGACGGCATGATGGGCTCGCTTCAGATAATCTTTGGAACCTGTCCGAATCTTAAGGTGTTTTCGGCATACATGGATGAAAGAGACCTGCTGCAGGAAATCGATCGCTTCTATGAGGAAGAAGTCAATCCGGATGACGAGGTCCTGCTTTGCAGCGACGTTTACGGCGGCAGCGTCAATCAGGTCATGTTCCGCTGTCTTGGACGAAAAAACACCAGACTTGTAACAGGCGTCAACCTGGCGTTCTTTTTACAGCTGGCCTGTGCGGAAACGCTGAAAGACGGGGCCCTTGAAAGAATGATCGAAGAAAGCAGAAAGTACCTGTGCGAGGTAAAAGACGAGGTACCTGAAGAAAACGGATCAGACGATTTCTTTTCGGAGTGAGGTGTACGGAAATGATTAAAATGATCAGACTCGATGAAAGGCTCATCCACGGACAGGTCGCAACCAAATGGAGCAGACTCCTGGATGTGGATCGTATCCTTGTGGCGGATGACGAAGCGGCAGAAAACGAGATCGTTAAGAAATCGCTGATGATGGCGGCGCCGTCGGACTGCAAGACAACGGTCGTATCGGTTGACAGCGCAATCAGACTGTGCAACGATCCGCGCGCACAGCAGCTGAAGATCCTGCTGATCGTCAGTACACCGGAAAATCTGCTGAAGGTCACAAAGGAAGTCAAGGGAATTGAAAAGGTCAATATCGGCAACTACGGAAGGATCGCTTCAAAAATCAACGGACAGATTCGAGACACGTATACAAAGAATCTGTATCTGTACAGCGAAGAAGCGGAAATTCTGAAACAGGTGATCATGACCGGAACGGACTGCGTCGTCCAGACAATACCGGACGAGACTTCCAGGGATCTGAGCGCAGTATTACAGGAAAAAGAAAGGGGATAATATGACATTATCATCGGCACTTGTGTGTGCTTTCGTTTATTGGCTAATGCGTTATCTGGACAATACGACCGGATGGGATGCTATGGCACGTCCAATCGTTGTTGCGCCGGTAGTGGGCCTTGTTTTGGGTGATTTCAAAACAGGCATTATCATGGGAGCTTCTCTGGAAGCGATCTTTATGGGAATCAGCGCAATCGGCGGAGCGATCCCTGCTGACGCTCTTTCCGGAACAGTCATAGCTGTTGCGTATGCAATCGGCGCCGGTTCCGAAGGTGCGATGGAAACCGGTCTTGCCCTGGCAATGTCCATCGGTACACTGATGTCTTCAATCAGCAGCATGTTCACGCCTTTGTGGGCAGGTCTTGCGCCGTGGTGGGAAAAAGAAGCGGCTGAATGCAATCCTGTTAAGTTCTCGGCTCTGAACTGGATCATGGAAGGTGTCAGAGGACTGCCGCAGACGGTTGTCATTTTCCTGGGTGTTGCATACGGCGTATCCGGACTTCAGGCTTTCCTGAATGTCTGTCCGGGTTGGGTCATGACAGGTTTGCGCGCAGCCGGATCGATGATGACGGCCGTAGGATTCGGAATCCTTCTGTCCATGATCTGGTCAAAAGAAATCGCCGTATTCTATTTCGTAGGCTTTATTCTTTCAAAGAGTCTGGGCTTAAGCAGCCTCGGCATCGCGGTAATCGGAGCCTGTGTTGCCATTACGATCTTCTTTGTTGAAAAACACGCCCTTGAATACGGGCAAAGGCAGAAAGAAGGTGCTTCTGAGGCAGATGTGAAAGAAAACAACGACGAGGAGGAATTCTTCTGATGAAAAAAATCAATGAACTTCAAGCCGAAGAAAAGTCGGTTCTGACAAAAATGTTCTGGAACAGCCACAAGGTATTCCACAACTTCAATATGACAAAGATGGAAGCGAACGGCTTCACGATGACAATGTCTCCTGCCATCGAGAGCATCTACAAAGATGATCCCGAAGCAAAGAAAGAGGCATATGTACGTCACCAGGCATTCTTTAATACGCATGCCGTCGCCATGAACTATATTGCAGGAATGGCATATGCGCTGGAAAAGGATTACTACGCAGGCAAAATTCCTGAGTCGACGATCAACGCCGTCAAGGCATCTCTGATGGGTCCGACAGCAGGCATGTTTGACTCCCTGTTCTTCAACTGTCTCAGAGTCATCGCTGCCGGCGTCGGTATCGGCCTTTGCGCATCGGGTAACATTATCGGCTCTATCCTGTTTATTCTGATCTATGGTGTCACGCAGTCTGTCTGCAAGTACTATCTGACCGTTCTAGGCTATACGTCAGGTACTGAATTCATCGACAAAGTCTATAACAGCGGACTGATGTCAATCGCAACAAGATGCGTTTCCATTCTGGGTCTTCTGATGGTCGGTGCCATGACGGCAACAACCGTCTCCTTCCCGTTAAACTGGACGATCAACGTCGGCGATACGTCTGTTGTGTTCCTGGATCTGCTTGATGCGGTATATCCGGGCATCATGAGCGTCGTTCTGGTTCTGCTGATGATGTATCTGATTAAGAAGGGGAAACGTCCTTCGTTCCTGGTGTTCTGCATCCTTCTCTTAGGTTTGATAGGAGCTTTCCTGGGAATCTTCTAAAGACAACAAACCAATCAGAAAAGAAAAGAGGCAGGAAATGAAAAGGCAGATAATCATTGCTGCCGATGACTTTGGATTCAGTGAAGCATTTAACATCGGAGCCGTTAAGGCGTGCAGAAAAGGTGTTGCGACCGTATTGAACCTGCTGTGCAATATGCCGGCGACGGAAAACGCGATCGAAATATGGAAAAAAGAGTGTCCGCACATTCAGCTGACAGCACATATCAACTTCGTGCAGGGAAGACCCGTCAGTGCGCCGGAAGACATCAGGTCACTGGTGGATGAAAACGGGAACTTCTACCGCAGCCGCTGCTGGAAAAGCGACCTGAATGATTCCGACAAGTGCAAAGGAAACATTTATCCTGATGAGGAAGATCTGTATCGGGAATGCATGGCACAGCTGAACAGATTTGAATCGCTGACGGGGGTCCGACCGGCACATTTCGATGCGCACAGCGTCATGACAAAAGCGATGGCCTGCGCATTTGAAAGAGTGGGAAAACAGACCGGGATACACAACCCCGTCTCACAGGAGAAACAGCCCGATCGATTTGTGATGGTATATGAGCTTCCCATGCGCGACAGGGACGGCAGCAGCATACTGTCGCGGGGGGCGCGTCCGGAAGACTGGCTGAACGACAGCGCGGGTCTGTTGGAGTGCCCGCACCCGATCAATGTTCTGCATTTTCATCCGGGATATGTCGATAAGTATATTCTGGAGCATTCATCACTGACGACTCCGAGATGTTATGACCTGGAAACGCTATGCGATCCTTCCGTAAAGGAATGGATACAGAAAAACCAGATCATCCTTACTGATTTCGATCACGTGCTGGCAGACCGTCAATCCTGACAGCACAGTTCAGAGTCAAAGCGACAGTTTATAAAACAGAACAAAAGACCATCAGCGCCGATGGTCTTTTATATGTATTGAAATACAAGAAGTTTTTAGATTAGATGGTTTCTGTTTGTAACATTCATAATGGTTCTTTTCTTACTATCAGCATAATGCGATATCGATGATAATGTCATTTGTGGTTGAAACCCATTATTCTTTCCACTGATACTGTTGTATCGAATTAACTTACGACTTGTAATTAAGTCGACGGCTAGTCGACGGTTAGTCGACAGTCATGCGAGGAGGAACGTATGTCGATACCTATTACCATAACAAACTTCGTATAGATAGACAGACTCACCTAATCTGAACTATTTAGTTGGCAAAGTAAATGGCATAGTACTTCAACTTGTTGGACAGTTAATCATTCAAAGATTATTCTGATGTCGGAAAAACAATATTTGAACGCAACAGATAATCGTTTATCTGCCTTAAGCAATGAGCATGATCGAAAGTCATAAACCGTTCTTTACGCCGGTAAATTACTTCTTGACATATAATACTATGCGTAATATAGTATTATATGTGAGGAGGCATTTATGGATATACAGCTTAAGAGAGGATCTCTGGATGTGTGTGTCCTGGCGACGCTGCTGAAGGAGGATTCCTACGGTTATAAGATCATCCAGTCTCTGGATGGCGTGATCGAGATCTCGGAATCGACCCTGTATCCGATCCTGAAAAGGCTTGAAGCCGCGGAATGCGTGACGTCGTATTCGGTGGAATACAACGGGAGACTGAGAAGGTTCTATTCGATCACCGGCAAGGGAGAAGAAAAGATCAGGGAATATCTGCAGGACTTCAAACAGCTGTTGAAGGTCTATGAACATATCGCAAGGGAGGTCAGGGAAAGTGTTGGAAAAGTATCTTGAGGATCTGAGAGTTGAATTGGACAGAAGAGAAGTGGATGACAGGGAGGGGATCCTTCAGTATTTTGAAGAGATCATCAACGACCGCATCGATAATGGGGAATCGGAAGAAGAGATCATTGCTTCCCTGGGCCCGGCACAGGAGCTCATGGATGGCATCTATGAGAAAAAGGAGAGGATAGAAAGCAGTCCTTTGGAAAGCGATAAGGAAACGATCGTTTTACATCATATCAGGGATATCGATATCAGCGTGCAGACTTATGACGTGAAGATCATGTCCTGCGAAGGAGACTGCGGAAGACTTGAATACGACAGGAACGGGGATGAGGGACTGGACGTGGAGATCAAGGGGTCTAAGCTTTCGATCGAGCAGAATGTTTCCCTGGGCATCATCGATACGTTCTTTGCCAAGATCTTCCACAATGGATCGGGGTCTTTCGATGGCCATCTTGATATCTGGCTTCCAAAGGAAGAGATCGATGATCTTGAGATCAGCACCGTGAGCGGCGATCTGGAGATCAGTGATCTGTGCGCGGATGAGGTGGAGATCAGCACCGTGAGCGGCGATCTGGCTCTGAGCAGGATGAAGGCCGAAGAGGTGGATCTGAATGTCGTGTCAGGCGATGTGAGTATGGACCATCTGGAGATCGAAGATGGACTGGAGATCGATTCCGTTTCCGGCGACGTGGACGCAAGGAACATCAGTTGTCCGAAGATCAGTGTGACGACAGTCTCCGGCGATGCGGATCTGCTGATCGATGGCGTGAGGAGCGATTATACGATCGAAGTTTCCGCGATCAATGACCGCAGGACCCATGCCGGTTCCGGAAAGGGAAGGCTTTCATTCAGCACAGTCTCCGGTGACATCGACTACATGTTCACGGAATGATCATTTCATTGAAAAAAGACAGGATCCGAAAGGATCCTGTTTAAATGTCAAAGATGTTGAGACCGGTCTCTTCATCATGGAACCTTGAGACCGGGATGTCTGTCAGGGTGATGAACATTTCGCAGGTACCGGAGACTCTGGCGTATTTCAGGTGTCCGCCGACGACATTGCCTTCCTGCGAGGCAGCGGAAAGATGGAAGTGGAGATAGGGCTCACCGTTCATCCTGTTGATCGGACCGGAGAGGGATACGACCTCATAGGGTCCGCTGTAGATGTGGTCGTAGAACTTCTTTTCTTCGATGCTGTAGACACAGACACAGAAGTCGTCGATGGCGGCGATGGCGTTGACATAGCCAAAGACGATGTCTTCTTCGGCTGCGATCTTCTTCACTTCTTCGATGATCTCTTCACCGCGGTCGATCCTGGCGATGATGGTGTTGTCTTTTCTGATGTATTTCATATGCTTTTCACCTCTTCTGTTTATTCTAATATTATAATATGTGTTTCGGGATGGCTTGCCTAAAATGCCGTCTTTTGATGGGAAAGTTCACAGGAGCAATCTATGAATGATGATTACAGAAAAGCGCTGAAAAGAGGAATGAGGACCTATAACCGCTCCCTTGCCAGAGGTGAGGATCCTTATCTTCCGGCTCTGGATGAGATCGTGAATACGAATGGGCTGAGCACGACTTATCTGGGGATCGTGGAGGTCCCGGGCGATCTGTTTGCCGGTACAAAGACCAGGGGCAGACAGAATTCTTTTGCCAGGGACTATATGCCGATCATGAAGGAGGACACGGAGTTCGCCTACAAGTGGTCGAATCTCTACATGGCACAGGTCAACGAGGGGATACGCGATCCGGTCAAATGCTATGAGTATCTGGGCAGATTCTATGTGGAAGAGGGGAACAAGCGGGTCTCCGTTCTGAAGTATCTCGATGTGCCGGCCGTGGTCTGCGATGTCACGCGTATCATGCCCATGGTGGAAGATCCGCTTTATGAGGAATTTCTGGAATTCTACAAGGTCGCACCGACTTATGTCTTTGACTTCACTGTTCCGGGTTCTTATCGGAAGTTTGCTTCCTATCTGAACAGGGATCTCAAGGAAAGATGGATGCGGGACGATCTCAACAGGATACTGGCAGGTTATTATCGCTTTGCGTCCGTCTTCAAGGAAAGGACCGGCGATACGTTCAAGGGCCATATCGGCGATGCCTATCTGGTCTATCTGTCTTTCTATTCACCGGAGTCTCTGATCGACTATCCCAGGAGCGTGCTGAAATCCCGTGTCCGGGACATCATGCCGGAGTTTTTGGCCGTCATCGAGAAGGGCAAACAGAAGCTGCTGGAGGATCCTTCCCAGGACGTCAGGGAGAAACACGCCTATGAGACGGTCCTGGATCTTCTGAGCGGCCGGATCTATACGACTGAAAAACCTCTGCAGGCAGCTTTCTTCTATCGCGGCGATCCTGAAAAGAGCGCCTGGCTCTATGGCCATGAGGAAGGAAGAAAGATCGTACAGGATCTCTACGGCGGGATCCTGAAGACGCGTGCCTATGCGGATTACGGCGACGATGAAGCGTTTTCCCTGAAACTGGACGAGGCTGTCAAAGACGGGGCAAATGTCGTTTTCACATGTTCGGCTGAAGACATCAAGGAGACCCTGCGGGCATCCCTGCGTCATCCGGATGTCCTGTTCTACAACTGCTCCCTGAATGAACCGCACAGGGAGGTGGCGACTTACTACATCAAGATGTATGCGGTCAAGTCGATCCTCGGCGCCTTGGCGGCGATCTATGCCAAGGATCACAAGATCGGCTATGTGGCGCATTACCCGGTCTATGGGACCATCGCCAACATCAACGCTTTTGCGATCGGCGCGGCAATGATCGATCCGGAAGTGAAGATCTATCTGGAGTGGGACACGAGCGAAAACAGCGACTGGCGCAAGTCCTTCTACGAGAAAGGCATCTCTGTCATTTCGGCGCATGATGATTCAGCACCCGACAGGAAAGATGAGGAGCGCGGTCTCTATTGTTACAATGAAAACTCGGAAAGGATACAGCTGGCGGAGCCGGTCTGCAACTGGGGCCGCTATTATGAGCTGATCCTGGAGAACATCCTGAACGGAAAGAATTACAGGGATGATGAGTATGCCCTGAATTACTGGTACGGCATGTCTGCCGGGGTCGTGGACATCAGACTGTCTGATGGTCTTCCTTACTATACGGTGAAGCTGATCGATACGCTGAAAGACGGCGTCATCAACAACATGATCGATCCATTCGAGAAGAAGATCGTTTCGCAGGAGAAAGAGATACAGGACATGTATATGACAAGGCTTGCCAATGAGGAGATCATCAATATGGACTGGCTCAATGACAATATCGTCGGTTCGCTTCCAAAGCAGTCGGAACTATCTGATGGAGCGAAGAAGCTCGTGGCGGTCTCGGGCGTGGAAAAGGTCAGGAAGTCATGAAGATACTGGCAGTTTCGGACACCAAGGACAGCGGGCTCTATGACTATTTTTCAAAGGACAAGGTGGATGGGGTAAAACTCATCCTGTCCTGCGGAGATCTTTCGAAGAATTATCTGGAGTTTCTGGTGACCATGGTCAACAAGCCGCTGGCTTATGTCAGAGGCAATCACGATGAAGGTTTCCGCAAGGATCCTCCGGAGGGTTGTGACTGTCTGGAAGATACGGTCCTCGTGATCAACGGGATCCGGATCGCCGGTCTGGGTGGTTCGATGAGATACAAGGATTCCGAGGAGATGTATACCGAGAAGCAGATGGAGAAGCGGGTCCGCAGACTGAAGAAGAAGATCGAAAAGGCGGGAGGTCTCGATATCCTGGTCACGCATGCGCCTCTGAAGGGATTTGGGGATGCGGACGATCTGACGCATCAGGGTTTTGCCTGCGTCAGACAGATCCTGGACCTCTATCACCCTTTGTATCTCATTCACGGTCACATGCACCAGGAGTACGGGAATTTTGAGAGGCAGCGCGAATATGGAGAGACGAGGATCATCAATGCCTGCGGCAGGGTGATCATCGATTTTCCGGATGAGAGGATCGTTCCGGAAGAGAAAAAGAGGAAGAACATTTTTTCAAAGTGGTTTTAAGGATCGTGAGATGAGAAGCACAAGGATGGAGAAGACATGAACAGGACAGCGATCGTGACAGGCGGAAGTTCCGGCATAGGCAGACAGACGGCCCTTTGTCTGAAAGAGATGGGCTATGATGTTTTTGAATTCTCGAGATCGGGAAAAGAGGAAGGCGGCATCTTTCATATCAGCTGTGATGTGACGGTACCTGAGCAGGTCTCTGAGGCGGTGAAGGAAGTCGCCGAAAGACAGGGCAGGATCGATCTGGTGGTCAACTGTGCCGGTTTCGGGATCTCAGGGGCACTTGAATATACGGATATCGCCGATGCGAAGAGACAGTTCGATGTGAATCTCTTCGGTCTCTGCGAGGTCAACAGGAACTGCATCCCGCATCTGAAGATGAGCAAGGGCAGGATCATCAACATCTCCTCGGTCGCCGCTCTGGCGGCCATCCCCTTCCAGGCTTGTTATTCCGCGTGCAAGGCGGCAGTCAATTCCTACACCCTGGCTCTGGCGAATGAATTGAGGCCTTTCGGTGTGAGCGTCTGCGCGGTCATGCCTGGCGACACGTCGACCGGTTTTACGGCGGCCAGAAAGAAGGATGTCAGCGGGGATGAGGAATACGGAGGAAGGATCTCCGCTTCGGTGAAAAAAATGGAGAAGGATGAGCAGTCGGGTGCCAGCGCGAAGAGCGCGGCAGACTTTATCTGCCGGATCGCGGCAAAAAAGAAGGTCAAGCCGCTGTACACGATCGGCATGGAATACAGTTTGATCGTCATCCTGCTGAAGGTGTTGCCTTGCAGGCTGTCCAATTATCTCATCGGCAGGATCTATGCATAAAACAGGAATGTGTGTTCCCGTCTTACAGTTGGCGGGTCATTTGGGATATCATTAGAGTATGAAGAATAAGATCGTCGTTGATATCCATACGCATACGATCGCCTCAGGCCATGCGTATGGAACTGTAAGAGAAAATGCTTTGGCTGCCAGTGAGATCGGACTGAAAGGTCTGGGAATGAGCGAACATGCCCCGGGTGTTCCGGGTACCTGCGATCCTTTCCATTTCTCGAATCTGAGAGCGATCCCCAGAAAGCTGTATGGCGTGACCATTTACCGGGGCGTCGAGAACAATGTGCTGAATGACGGCACGATGACCCTGCCCGACTGGGTCTTCAACAGGCTGGATTACGGCATCGTCGGCATCCATGGGACCTGTTACGAGGACCAGGGAGCTGAAGGGAACACGGATAATCTGATCGCGTGCATGAAGGATCCGCGGATCTTCTTCATCTCGCATCCGGATGACGGGAACTTCCCGCTTGATTATGAGAGACTGGTACCGGCCGCAAAGGAGCACGGCGTCGCTCTGGAAGTGAACGATTCGAGCATCCGCGGCGGCTTCAGAAAGAACTGTGTCGAGAACATACACACTTATCTGCAACTGTGCATGAAGTATCGGACGAATATCTTTGTCGGTTCCGATGCCCATGATCCGTCTCAGATCGGCTGTTTCGATCACGCGATCGCCATCCTGGATGAGATCGGATTCGATGAGGATCTGATCATCAACAATTCCGAGAAGAAGTTCAGGGCGTTCATCGGATACAAAGGGTAAGCTGTCATATGCGTAGGAAGGTGCTTCAGGCACCTTTTTGTTATGGCTCTGTGTTATGATGCAAGCAAGATCTGTCATGATCGATGGAGGATAAAAAATGATCGTCAGTGAAAGAAGAAAGAAATGTCTGGAAGAACTGAAGAAGAGTGGCCTGGACGGGCTCCTGTTTGCGACAGGTGCCAATCTGCAGTATCTGAGCGAGAGCGTATCCTATTTCTGGCAGCGCAACTGCATGAATGGGATGGCTCCTGTGGCCGGTTCGCACATCCTTCCGGAGGCCATCATCTATATGAACAGGGAGGGCAGGACGACAGTGCTGACGATCCCTTCCAAAAAGGATCACTTTGATACGACAAAAAACGAGATCATCGTAAGCTATATGGATCAGTTCGAAGATGAGCTCAGGCACATCGTCGATGGCAAGAAGATCGGCGTAGGCAGAGACTGTGAAGACTGGTTCAGACGGACGCTGAAGGAAGTGGATCCGGCGATCGAAGTCTGCGGTGCGGAATGGATCTTCGATGATATCCGCCGTATCAAGGACGAAAAAGAGATCGATCAGATGCGTAAGCTGGCTCGATTCACCGATGAGGCGGTGATGTATGTTGTGCGGCACATGCGTGAGGGGATGACGATGTTCGAATGCGAGCGAGGGATCATCGATTATGGACTGAGCCACGGCATACAGGATCTTTCCTTTCCGCCGACCTGCGGTTTCAAAACGAGGGATACGGAGAACGCACAGAACATCGAACCTTTTGAACCGGAAAGAAGACTTGTCCCAGGCACGATGGTCGCTTTCGATATCGGCTACATGGATCAGGGCTACTGTTCCGACTGGGGGCGCACCGTGTATTACGGAAAGGCACCGGAACTGGTCCGCAAGGGATATGAGGCTTTGCAGGCTGCCGAGTGTTACATGATCTCTCAGATCAGACCGGGCGTGACAAAGTTCGGACAGATATACAGTTTCATCTGTGACAAGGCTGAGGAACTCGGCTATTATGAGTATCTGCGTTTCAAGAGAGAAGACAGAGGCGGAAACGGTCATCATATCGGAACAGACGTCCATGAAGTGCCTTTCATGAGTTCGGACAGCCAGCTGGTCCTGCAGCCGGGGATGATCTTCTGCAGTGAACCGAAGATGTTTTTCCCGAATGAAGGCTATATGCGGGTCGAGGATATGATACTGGTGACGGAAGATGGTGCCGAATCCCTGACCCAGTTCCCAAGAGATCTGTTTGAGATCTGAAAAGATAAAAGACCGGGATCATGAATCCACTTCTGATCCCGGTCTTTTATTCCTGTGTTACGGATGATCCTTTTTCCAGATATTGCAAAGCGTCAGTTTCGTTCATGCCGCTGTTTATCAGCAATCTGACCATCCGGGCTCTGAGATCCTCTTCTTCTTTTTTCAATCTGAGCTCTTTTTGATCCAGTTCCTGTTTCTGACTGTTCAGTTCTTCTTTCTGGCTGTTCAGTTTTTCTTTCAGATCGATCAGTTCTTTTTCCTGAACATCCAGCTTCTCTCTCTGATCATTGAGCTTCTGCTCCTGATCATTCAGTTTTACTTTCTGATCATCCAGTTCCTGAAGCCTGCTGTTCCATTTTTCTTTGTACAGTTCCTCGTTCAGCTCTTTATAGTACTCGTTGGTAGAGAATTCCCATTTTTTGCGTTCTACTTCCTCGTTCCATTCCGTAAACAACATACCGGTCACCTCCGCTCTGTTTCTTTCGATCATTTTCTTTATCCTGAAATCATCGGGCATCTTCATTATAACACTGTCCAGTGCTTCTTCCAGCTTGGCCGGGGTCTCTCTTTCTTCCCGGATCGCGGAGATCAGCCACGCGTATTCGTAGAGTTCAGGACATTCGTTCAGCAGCTTCATGTTGTGTCCGAAATTGATGTTGATCATTCTGACACGAAGATCTGCATCCCCTTCTTTTCCGCCGGCAAAACCGTCAGAAAGATACATGATCTCTTCATCATCCCTTTCATCCAGTCCGTTATAGAAGACGATGAACCTCGGTGAGGAAAAAAGCATCCGTTTCCTGGCATACAGCGATCTGTTTTCGTTCTCGATATGTCCTTCCAAGAGGCGGGAAAAATAGATCAGCATCCGGATGGGAATGTTGGGAGAGTATGTGGACTGGTGTTCATAGATGTTGACCTGGCTGTCGATGATGAAGGAAACGTCGTTTTTCCTTCCCAGGTATATGAAGTC
>JAEEGJ010011608.1_pt1 | contig 22267 bp, 22 predicted proteins | sample 8958761 | NCBI WGS metagenome assembly JAEEGJ01 (sample SAMN16246546, study PRJNA631951) | gut metagenome | biome: gut microbiome; feature: rumen; material: RS-attached | host: Bos | place: Iran: Karaj | collected 2018-10 | reverse complement strand
TTAGTGTAAGCCCTAGCCCTATAACCTCTTTCACCTCAGATAGACTAGTACACACTGCAACTAGTTCACCGCTTTTATAGACGAAACTAACTTGTTGATTGTTTAGAGCCGCTACAAAGCGTTCTTTTGCTTGCTGTGGTGTATATTCAGTCCTAGTAAGTAAAAAGCCCTTGTAATAGCTTTCTCTTTTGCTATACTCTTTTATTGTATTATGATTCCAACTAGTTAACTTGCTTGCAATACCAGAATTATCGTAAGTTGCAACTAACTCACCATCTTTGTTATATTGATACACCTTGCACTGTTGGATATAAGGCTTTTTTTCTTTCTTTGGTTTGGGTGTTCTTACAACCTTTGGTTTGGTGTTATTCGTTGATTTGTGCTTAGGCTCTTTTTTAGGCTTTACAAAGCGTTGTTGTATTTGTTCCTTAGTGTAACTAGTGCGAGTAATTAAAAAGCCCTTATATAGCGTTTCTTGGTCTGCTGCTTTTCTTAATAATGATTCTCTCCAAGATAGCTTTTTAGCCATCTGTTTTGGATTAAGGTATTTATCTACTAAATCACCATCTATTGTATATCTATAAATTGGGTTAATCTCTAGTTGTTTTTTTACCTCTACTTTTGGCTTTGTTTGTGTTTCAATATTCTTTGGTTTTGTTCGCTCCTTAATAATTCTTGTATTTGGTTTTTCTAGTTCTATCAAATACAAAAAATCATCTACTAATTTCCTTTTGTTATTCATTCTTGATTCTTTTTATTTCTTGTTATTCATATTAGATAGTAATTTTCGTGTTTCCTCACAAATAGTTTCCCATCTATCCCAATTTATTTTACCCTCACCAATACTTTCTAGGTGGTATATATATTCTCTATCTTTATTTACTTGCATAATTGAACGTTTACTATAAATACAAATTAAAAACCGTTTCTACTTAAAGTATAAGCAGAAACGGCAAAAAAATAAGGTTTAAATCTAGAATGTTATATATTAGAATGAATAACAAATACCTCTACTAATCTTTAAATCTATCAGATAGTTTATTGATTTGGTTTTCTATCTCTCTTTTGGCGTTTGTGTCGAACTCTATCCACTTACTTTTGAAGTAGACGTTAGCACCAACCAAACCACCACCGATTACAAAACACTGTGCGATATAGATAAGTACACCTGTCGCAATGTTGTAAGCGTTTAAGAAGAAACTTAGAAAAGCCAATAACACACCGCTTGAAATCATACCAATTGCCACGTAATAACTAATTCTGTCTTTAATTGGTAGGTCTTTAAAATTCATTACATCTTTCATTGTTTTATCTTTTACTATAAATAGTTTTAAAACAAAAAATGTTGGGGTAAATTCCCACATTTTTATTAGACATTTTTAATCTCCAAGCAGTCATCACCATTAATGAAAATCTCACCGTTAGACACTTGTGACTCTTTTGGCCAAGCACTGAGTCCTACTGTTCCATTTTTAGCCGCTCCAATTCTTATATTGCCGTTCGAATCTATCTTCAAATAAAGTTCCGTACCAGCTCGTTTGATTGATATATAAGGATTATTTGAGCTATCAAGTCCTATTGATGCATAATGAGTACCAGTTGTACCACCTTTATGTACATTAACACCATCTGGGTCTATTTCTGTTTCAGAGTTTGAGTTAGTGAAACTTGCCCATCCACCATTACTACCAGCACCAATTCTACCTTGGTTATAGTATGAATTGAACCAGTTAGCTTGTTGTGGGAGTATTGTAGCATAAGGGTAAGTGTATTGTGTACCAAGTACAATATAGGTATTTGCACCACTATTACCTTGTACATTAACGGTTTCTGCTTTCAGATTTATCTTATGGTTTTCAATATCAATACCTGTCTCGTTAAGGTCATTACCTACTTGGTCATATACGTTAAGTGTAATACTACTTGCTGTTTGATTAAGCACAGTAGATGTTACGTAGTCACTCTGTATTGTACTTACATCACCACTTACATTACTGATTTGCTGAGTATGCGCTGATACTGTAGAAGTCAAGCCTTGTGCTGTCTGTTGCAAAGTAGAGATATTTTGTGTATTTGTTGTTACACTACTGTTAAGATTTGTTACACTGTTATTTAAAGACGTAATTGACTGACCTTGTGATTGTACAGTACTAGTAAGACCTTGTGCAGTTTGCTGTAATGTTGATATGTTGGTTGTATTTGTCTGAACATTGCCGCTTATTGTACCCACATTATTATTAAGTGTACCAATTGAAGTGGTATTAGCTGATATTCTTGATGATAAGCTGCTATCTGTCTGTGTAAGCTCTGATATGCTCTGAGTATGACTAGTTACAGTGCCACTAAGTGTTGTTATTTCGCCATTTAACGTGGTTGCAGTCTCTGTTATGATAGTTTCAATATTCTTACCACTATTGTTGTTATACGAGCCTTTAAATTGATTCAACCCATTACTAATAATGTTCAATCGATGATTAGCTAGGTTATAATCGTTAATTCCTGCGTACTGCACAAACGATGGTGCTTTTAATCCCTTATCTAAGAACTCTGAATTATAGGCACTAATAATAATTGCTGCTTGCCTTGTGGTATCAGAACGGTTTCCAAGTTGTACACATTCATCACCCACGCTTGGGGTGCTGCTTGATAAGTCGCAATCAGTACTAGACAAATCGAAGTAATGAACGTCTCTAGTCTTACCATCAATTGTAGTTTCTGTGGAACCAGTAGCAGTTACCAAACGCCAATAATACTTGTTAGATACGTTATAAGAAGTACCAGTTGAAGCGTTAAACGTTTGACAAACAACTTGGTCGTTAACCTCAAAACAATTATAGATTTGGTTTCCATCATCATCATTTGCCCTATAGTAACATCTGTAACCGTTTTCTATTTCTTCAACCTTATCTAGTTTAGCGTTTGCAGGTGTAATAATAACAGCACCTTGTGAAGCCTTAATTTCATCTATAATCAACTTAAAAAAGTGTGCTGCTTTAGTAACTGTTAGATAGTCAGTAGTAATGTTATCTGAAAGTAAGGTTTGAATATAACCACTAACCGCTTTTAGTTGGTTTGTATCTAACAAGCCATTTACTTTAGCACTGCCAAAGATACCGTAATTTGCTTGCAGATTGTTGTTTACATCTACATTATCAAAAATGCCCTTAACACCTTGTATAGTACCATTTGAGGTTAAATCGCCATCAATATCTTCTGTATCATCGAAATATTGCCCCCACAAGTAATGTGGCTCGAATTGGTAGCCATCACTACTAGGGGTTACAGTGGTAGGGTTAACACTACCTACAAAATTAGAACTTGATTCCCTCAAAAATCTATTTCGCCATCTGTGAGGGATTGCACTAGATTGTATTATCATATTTGCTCACATTGTAAATTTACACGGTCGTTTGATAGGTCGTAACTTGCGTTAGTTACTATCATCGTTTTATTTATATTGTGTTCACGGATTAAACTAAATGGTGTAACGTTGTTATTAACCAAAGTGTTTCCGTATATGTACTTAGGTTGTTTATAGTGGTTAACGTATCTTTCAACTAGTCTGTTTTCTGCTAGGCTTTCAGTTCCGTTAAAAGTTAGGCTTTTGATATAGTAGTATTTATCGTTTTCATCTTTACCCATTACATAACTATAACTAGTGGCTATATCATTTACAGTGTTAACCCTTAGTGTTATATCTTCCATTTCTTGACAATACCCACTGCTGATAACGTTTGTATATGTTACATCTGGGTCTGCTGTAGAATTGCTATAGATACTATTATAACTTGTAGATTTACTGTACTTAATAGATAAGTCAGAAATATGTATAGCCCTAACGTGTGTGGTTGCTTTATCAGTTCTATATTGTGGGTTGTTTCCCAATTTGCTAGTTGGTCTTAGTTCAAAATTCAATTTACCATATAGTGCAAAATCTGTAGGACACTTTACGGCTATACCGTCCGAGCTGTCTACTATATTCATTTTATAACTAACAGTGTTGGTTAGTTCGTACTCAGTATCATATATTGTTTCCGTTACCTTGTTTCGATGTACCAAGTAGAACCAATCTTGCAAGATACATTCGTTATAATATTCTTCTGCAATAAATACCTTAGTTCCATTCTCTACCCACCAATACATATTATTGGGTTTAGATTTGCCTGTTTGCTTTTCCTTACTTGAACTGTCGTAAGTAGCTTTAGTTACGTATAACCAATCATCAAATTCATCTTTTATTCTGTACCAATCAGTATTGCCAGTTCCAATGTGGCCAATGTTGATTGCGTGACCTCTAAAGTTATAGTAACCACGTTCTACACGTGCGTTAAACCAATCGTAATCCCTCCATACATCGCCATCGAAGAAATGATTATCAATAGTTAATCTACAAGGGAAAAGCGTATTATCAGGCCAATTGCCGTTACCTATATTATCACTATCACTAGTCCAAGTTAAATCACTACAACTACCGAAAGTTTCACTACTGTCAAACATCGATTTAACTACATCGTGCGCCCTTGTATCTGTAGAAAACTTGTATCTTAAATTAAGAATCAAGTAACCACCGTCAAGAATCATTGTTTTTGTACTATTCAATTTCAATTTTGGTTGAAATAAATAGTATAATCCGTTATCTACCATTGTTAGGTAAGTTTTCCAACTAAGGCTGCTTGGTTCACCATCTTCTGTTTTATAACGGTCAACCTTTTGCCAAAATAGACCAATAGAGATATTATCACGGTTTTCTGTTGTTACTTCGTCAATCTGTGGTGTTGGTATTAATTCACCCTCAGTAGTTCCACTTGGTATAGTATAATCCCAATTCTCTTTGGATTTGAAAAAGCCACTTAACAAGGTGTGTGCTTCATCGTTAATGGTATAATCTTCTTCATAATATTTGTTAGGGCTTTCGTTTTGGTTTACTATATCATCTTCATCGTCAAAACTTGGTAGGATTGCAGATAATGGATTGTTATTAGCTATAAGCGTTACTTTGTTGTAAACGCCATTAAGTGAAACGTTACCAGTTCCAAGTGCTATCCCTATATCCATAACTTCACGTGCTGACAAATTAAGTGTTGTATCTGTAGTAGTTCCACTTGTACGATTGTACATCAAGAAATTGTAGTTATTAGCCTTGATTGCATCGACATCGATAATGTAGTAAGCGTTTTTGTACTGCATCATCTGAAAGCCTAGATACTGTAACAAGTCGTTTATTACTTCATCTGCTTTTTGTGGTTCGCCTTTTTCATCGAAAAAGTTTCTTTCTTGAATATACAAGTTGGCTAGTATATCTGTATCTTCATTTATTGCCACTGATTTAGGTATATAGATAGTATTTGCAACTTTATCTGTATCTGCTTTATCCAAAAGGCTAGTTATAATATCAAAGAAAGATACTATTTCACTATCACTTTTTGTGAAATCAAGATTTTCAAGGTTAGATAAACTATCAACACATTCTAACGTTAATATATCGTATTCGTTTATATATTCTTGATTGTAGATGTTTGGGGTAATGTAGCCAAACCAAAACAAATCACCGTTTCTATAGATTCTAATTTGTGGGTCTAACAGTTCACCAGTGAAAAGATTCTGTATAACATTGGGCACAAGTAAATTAATACTTGCGCCACTCTTTTTGATAGGCTTGTAGAAATCATCTGTTTGATAATCCACTGTAATTGCAGGATTGCTCAACATTAGTTCTGTAGTGCTTCCGCTATAGTTCTTTTTAAGTATTTCTAGCCTAATTAGATTGTTGTTTAAATCTCTGTATTCCGAATTATAAAGTACTCCGTACATCTTATCTTAGTTTGTTGTTTCTCTTATTGTAGTTGGCTAAAACTCCGTGAAGTTCTGAACCTCTGATTACAAAGTGAACATTACCACCACTTACGGTATTGTTAGTAGTGCCATTATTGAGCAACTCAAATAAGTGTTTTTGCTGATTCTGCGTAACGATTGCTTCACCACTGTTAACCCTTGCTAAAAGCCTATCCCCACCGTAAGAACTACCACCAATAACACCACCATTAGCATAACCGCCTAAACTGTGAATAGTTGAAATAATGCTTGCAAGTTCTGCAATACCAGTTAGTGAGAATCCCAACCAAGCCCAAGGCGAAAATTTTGCACTTGCTGCACTTGCTGTTGCATAACCTTGTATCATTGTAGCAATAGCACTTGCAATAACCCCTGCAACGTTTAACTCAGGCATTTCTAGGCTATCCCCCAACTTGCTAAAAGAGCTAGAAACACTACTCATAAAATCACCAACTTCATCAAGTGCTTTTTCTTTATCTGTCTTTATCTTTACCTCGATTGGTTTAAGCCCTACAGATGCCAATACTTTATTAATAGAATCTATAAGTTCTTTGGCTTTCTTTTCGCCAATTATACCCATATCGTAAGAATCCAACACGCTATTAATCTTTTCTACAGATTCATCAAATATTTGTGGTAGGGTCTTTATCGGAATCTGTATTTTTTCCATATCCTTAATAACCTTTTTAAGATTGAATCCAGTAACACCGTTTTTATTCAATCCTATCAAGTTGGCTGTATCTAGTTTCTTGGTTGGTCTAAGTAATTCGTCTAACTGATTCTGTGTTTTAGTTATTTCGTCTTGTAGCTTCTTTATTTCAGTTGAATCTACTTGCAACTTTATCTGCTTGTTAAGTTCGCTAATCTTTTCTTCAAGATAGCCAACACTGTTAACAGCGTAATCAACTTTATTGTTTTTACCTCCAGTTGGTTTTGGTGTTGGTACTGTTGGCGTTTCTTTAGTTTGCTTTTTAGGATTAAATACGGCTTCGGCTTGTCTCTTATATTCTGCACGCTCCTTTTTCATTGCAGCTAAACTAGTTTGCACCTCGTTATAGTTTCCTTCGTGAAATCTATTACCACCCTTATATTTATCTGCAAATGCGTTTAGCTTATTTAATGCGCTGATACTTCCATTTCTCCACGCCTTGAAATCCTTTAAGTATTGTTCGTATTCACCTATTTTTGAATCGTAGTTACTCATTTGTTTTTTATAAGTACCCTTTTTATAGGTGTCTGTTTGAATACTCTTTAAAAGGTCTATTTGGCGTTTTACTTTTGCATTACCACCAATATTGTTGTATTCGTTTAAAATTCTACCTGCTTCTGTTAGTTGGTTAATTAATGGTGCAATACTGTTGATAGCTTGTATTGCTCCAATTTCAAGTGAATTAAAAAACGTATCACTTGCTTCTTTCAGTGGTTGGAATGTGCGCCCCAATTCCTCTAGATTGTTCTCTAGGTCTGTCTCTCTCTTTTTGGCTCTGTCGGCTGCGGTTTCAACATAATCACCTGCTTCTTTCATTCTCTTTTCGATGATTTTTGCAACAGCTGTTACCATATCACCACCTTTAGCCATTTCTTCTTTAATCTCTGCTGCTGAAAGTCCTAAGTTATCAAGTATAGGTAAAGACTTACGACCAAGACCAGTAACGATTGAGTTAACCATATAATCTATACTTTCTCCAGTATCTTTTGCTTTCTGTTGTGCAAAGGCTAAGAAAGTTCCCATTTGGTCTATATTTAGTTTGAAATCATCAAACTTTACTGCTTGCTTCATTAACTCAATATCTGTAACTGTATTGTGTGTTTCCTCTCTCAGTTTTGAAAGCAAGTTACCTCTATTGAGACGTTCAAAAGCTAATCTTATTCCCTCACCTTGTTCTGCTAGTCTTATACCCTCTGAAACTGACTTATTAAACCAATCTGCGAGATTAACGCCAGCTGTTATTCCGCCTAACACACCGCTGAATTTTCCAAGTGTGCCAATAACGCTAGTAAGTGAGCCATTAAAGCCAGTAGCCTTAGAAATCATCTTGCTCATTGAGTTACTAAAACCGTCACCTGCTTTATTGCCTTGTTCTTTTAACTTGTTTACTCGTTTAATTACATCATCTATCTTTTTATCAAAGTGTTGTGTAGAAAGTATAAGTTCTTCTTTTAGCTGATTGTTTGCCATCGTATTAGATTATTCCTTTTTCTTTTAGTAATTTTTCTCGTTCAAGTGCTGCCGCTTTTAACCTCTCAAAATCTTCAATTGTCATTGGTTGCGTGTTACTCTTATCTGTCTTTTCCCACGCAAATTTTATAATATCAGTTGGCTTTAAATGCTTTTGTGAGTTTACTTGCGCCATTACATAAGCAATTAACCTTGCTTGTTCCCAATTATCTTTCGTTCTGAGGTGTAGAGAATCACAGATAATAGATAGTTCGTAAGGCTTCATTTTATCTCGAAAGTAATCCATTGAAATTATTCCATATTGAACTACTACCAACTGTAGTAACTCAGTGTAGGTTATTACGCTTTCTTGTTCGCTCTGACGGTCTTTTTTTTTGTTAGCTTGGTCTCTATCTCAGTCTGCTTTATTAACCACTCTGTGAAGTCTTTAATTGCTGTTGGATTATCATCTAACCAAGTTAAGAAATCATCAAAGGTTACTTCTATTGTTGAATCACTAGCGATAATTGTACAATAGAAGTACATTATAGTTTCTGATAATGTAGTAGGGTTAAAAGCCTTGTTCATTGCTTGTTCATAAGCAATAACACTTCTAAAAGTTTTCTTTAGTGTTACTTCTTTGTCGTTAATTGTAATAGTCATAATATCGATACTTTTACAATAAATATTTTGTTGAATCCAAAAGTTACTGCATTTCTAGATAAAAACAAAATGGATTGCACCTTGTATGGCACAATCCATTATTTAAGTAATAGGTTTTAGAAAAATTCTCTATTAAGTAGTTCCGCTAGTTGGTGCTGTTTGCTTTGCCAAAGCACCGTGACCGTTAAAGTTAACAGAATAAGTTGCAACACTTCCATTATCTGCGTTCAAGTCAATTGAACTAACTGTTACTTTACCCTCATAACCATCGTAAGCAGTGGTCCAACCTCCGCTTGGTATTACGTGCCCATCTGCATCTGGTGCTGTTTTGCTGCTAAAGTTACCTACAGTTGAAAATACAAGTGTAAGAACTGTCTTATTAATCATTGCATCTACTAGCTTTTTGTAATCATCTAGAACAAATAAATTGTCACTTGATGCAGTCCAAGTGATACGGCCTGGAATAGTTGAGTTAAATCCTGCTGAATCCTTGCAACTAACATCTATATCGTCAGCGGAAATGTTAACCTTACAACTAGTAGCACAAGCCAAAGTTTTACCACTTATAAACAACTGCACTTGTTCGCCCATTATATTAGCCATTGTTATAAAACGTTTTATATGTGTGTTATTTTTAGTTCGTTGGTTCGTCTGTATCAGACGTATATGTTATATTAATCTTTGCCGAAAATTGAAGTTGCTGTATATAGGTATCTTCTACGAAATCTTCGGTTACAGATTCTAATAAGATGTTATAAAAATATTCGTCTCTGTGATTCTCTAGAATCTGCCTAACTCGTTCTGCAATTTCTACAGTTTGAAAATAGTTAGCCGCTGCAACTGCAATACTGATTGTAACTGAATCATTAACTAATAAGTCCTTAGTATAGTTTCCGCTTATAGATTCCTTTGTAAAGATGATAAAAGGATAAGTTACGCTTTCTTCAGCAATTAACGGATATATCTTTTTTTCAACTAACTTATTTAGTATTGTATCATTAATCAGCAATTGATAAACGTGTTTTAGTGAACTGATTGAGGTTTCTTTCATTTCCTATTAAATTTCTCCTTTGCTTTCATTATTGCATCTTCCAAGTTTTTTTGTAACGACCTTTGCACCTCTGTTTGGGTTGATTTAACAGCGTTAGTAAAGAATGTGTGAGCAATAGAGCCAGTACTGTGTGCCTTACGACCTTGTTTTCTGCCAGTGTGGCTATTACCGTCTGTTTTTCGTTCACCTTGGCTAGCTTCCATCATCTTTAATATTGGATTCCAATTTTTATCAGTGTCCTTTGTGATAATTTCAACTCTACCCTTACTACCATCTTTCTTTAACTTGATTACAACACCCTTACTAAATGGTGCTACTATATATGGTGTACCGTACTTGTTTTTAAATAATACCTTTTCAGTTGCGTTAAGTGTGCTACCATTCTTGAAAGTAATGGCTTTTAGGTTTTTGACCGCTTCTTTCTTGACAATTCCAAGTGATTTCCTTATACCACTTTTCAAGGCTGTTTTTAACCTACCACCTTTTACGTTCTGTAAGAAGTAAGTAAACCCACCATCATCAAACCTAGTTTTTACAAACTCTATCATTGATGTTAGTCGTTTATCAATTCAGTTATTACTAGTTTATCGTTGTACATTTCTACTCTGTTATCAATAGTGATTACCCTATATCGTTTGTTTTCAAACTCTATCAAATCATATTTATTGATAGGTACGTAAGAACGGATATTAAAAGACTTTTGATAAGGGTAGAAAATTTCGCCATTCTCAGTAGTACGGTTGCCGCTATCGTGCAAAACCCTTGCACGTGTTTTGTACTTCAATTCGTACTGCTGTACCTTTTCACCATATTCGTTAACCTCTGTTATAGGCTTTAATATATTGATTGGTTTGGTTAAAAGTCCTGCACGCATTACCCATTATCATTTATATCATTATTATCTTCATCTGATGTTTGGTTAGCCTTTTTGTTTTGATATAACTTACACTTCAAATAGCGTTCTTTCTGCTTATCAACACCCCTATAATTCTTGTATAGGTCTATCAAATATTGATAACTCTTAGGCACTTCCACCATATTAGTATAAGCTACTGATTCACGGTTAGCGTAGAAATTACCCACTAATAGCAACATTGCTTGTTTAAGTGGGCTTGGAATATCACCGTCTTCATCTTCCAAGCCCTTTAAACTAGTATCAATATCTTTTTCTACTATCTTTTCGGCTACGTCTATAAGGTTTGTAATATATATATCATCATCACGAAACGCTTCATCAACGTTTATATGTTGTTTTGCATCTTCTAAAAGTATATACATAAAATATTGATACTTTATATATTGTTATTGTCGTTTAGGCGATTGAACCAGCTGTAAACGCTGTAGGTCTCAAAATCTTTGCATCGAAATAAGCATTAATCACCAATCTAATTTGACCGCTTCTTGCAAGTGTGTAAGGGTCTACAGTCAAATCGATTGCACCCCATTGACCAATTGCCAAATTAGAGAAATCACCGTAAATGTACTTTTTCTCAGCAACGTGTGAAGTGTTAAGTGCCTTAGTTCCATCAACTTCACCGTTTTCAAATACAAGTTGAGTACTCTTTGAACTCTTTGGCATTGCTCTAAGTGCTGCCTTTGCCTTGTTACTCATAATGTAAACACAGTTTCCGTTAACATTTGCGTCTTCAATATCGGCTTCTTTGTCTACAATATCAGAATAACCGCTAACACTAGTTGCGCTGATTGCATCAAACATTCCTTGTGGCTCTGTAGTACTACCAGTACCTGCACCAAGAATAGTAGCTTCCAACTTGTTATTGATAGCCTTTACTAAGTCCTCTCTAATCAACTGTTCTGCTGCAAGTGAATCTTGCGCAATAAACTGCTTAGATAAGTCAATATAAGCGGTTAGTCTCTTAGGCTGCAAAGTAATGTGGTTAAAAGATGGGTCTCCGCTCTGTGCATCTGCAACTTCACCAGCCCAACCAACGTTAGTAGCACCCATTACAGGCACTTGAACATCACCAACCAAGTTGGTGAGATACTTTGCACCTGCTTCTACTAGAACGTTCTTTGCTCTCAATGGCTCTAGAATGTTAGTAAACTCAGTTTCAATTACATCTTCGTGCTCACTTGCAACTGTAATTGTACGGCTTTCAAGTGGCAATTGAATCTGACCGCCAAAAGAAAGACCACTCTTTCTCATTTCTTCTGCTCCAAGATTTGCTACAGCCTTTGTTACTTCGTCCATTGAACGGTTGTTAGCAACGTCACGGATTGCTTTGATAAGTCTAAATTCTTTGTTCATTTTTCTAATCTGATTAGAATTATTATTGTTTATGTTTCTTTCTGTCTCAACCTCTTTTTCTTCAACTTCATCTTCAACAGATTCTTCAATTACAGTTTCCTCTGTCTCAACTTGTTCTGCTGATTCCTCAATAGGTGTTTCAACTTCATCAAGTTCTTTGATTTCGTCTTTGATTTGGTTGATTTCATTAGTTTCTTCGTCTGTTAAATCACGTACTTCTTTTTTAGCAGTATCTACTATCTCTAATGCACGTGTTTTCAATTCCTCTTTAGTCATAAAGTGTATTTTTATATAAATATCTAGTTAATTGAAAAAATATTAGATTTCCTCAATTTCTTTTCTGAGTGCATCTAGTTTTTCATCTACTGCTGCAATATCATCTAACTTTCTCTGCGAAACTGAGGTTGCCAAATACGCAGGTTCAAACACTGGGCTACAATCGTATAACCTATCTATCTTGGTTATTTCTCTACGTAATACCCCCTCATTGTCTCTGTACCATCTATCACCACCCTCTTTTGGTAGTGAGAAAGCAAAAGATGAAGTTGTGATTTCTCCACGCTCCAAATAACTTAGTAATTCATCACCTAACTGGGTCTTAGGTGCTTCAAACGAATAGTGCAAACCATCTTTTGCAAGTGCTAGTGTCAAACTACCTACACCGTATCTAGAACGAGCTAAAACACCTCTGCTTGAATCGTGATTAAGATATACAAATATATCACTATTATCAATGGTTTCTTGTGTTATTGCGTTTGGGTTGATTCTCTCAATATAACCCATATCTTGTGAATCTGAGTTAAAGACAATTGCAACGCCCTCTACAAGCCTTGAATCTTCACCACTTCTTTTGATTTGGTTAGTAATATTTCTAATTTCCTTATCCATTATAGTTAGGGTTTAAGTTTCTACAGTAGGTGGTTAAGCCTACTGTAGATTTATTTTAGTATTCACCGCAATTTATACCGTTATTTTTCCAATCGGTTACGATTTCTTCAAGTGCCGTTACTCTATTATCTAGTGCTGTCTCTGCTGCTGTAGCCCTTGCAACTTCGTTTTCGATTGCTTCTGTAAGGGTTGCAACATCACCACTTGTAGTAGAACTAAGACTTTCTATCAATCCACTAAGTGCCGCTTCTGCCTGACTTGCTCTCACAGTCTCACCAAAGATAACGTCAGTAACGCCACTCATTACATCGATTCTTGCACTTAGTGCTGCTTCTGCTGCTGTTGCTCTAGTTGTCTCTGCTTGTAATGCAGCATTGTTTGTAGATATATAGTTATCTACTTTTGTTTCAATTCTGCTTTCTTCACCGCTAGCCCTTGTAACCTCAGTATTAATTGCTGCTGTGTTGGCTGTCTCTGCTGCTGTAGCCCTTGCAACCTCATTACTAAGTGCTGTATTGGTTGCTGCTAATGCTGCATCGTTAGAACTAATATAAGTATCTAGTTTTCCACTGATAGCATTTTCAACAGCTGTTGCACGTGTTACTTCATTATTAAGGTTAGAAGTAGTAGAACTTACTAAGTTATCTATTCTTGTATCAAGTGCATCTTCTTTCGCTGTAGCCCTACTGATTTCACCATTAATGGTAGTAGATAACTGAGTTTCTGCACTTGTAGCCCTTGTAACCTCATTATTGATAGCGTTATTAATACCATTTTCTGCTGCTGTCGCTCTGTTTGCTTCTGCTGTGATTGCTGCTGTAGATGCAGTGGTTAAGTTATCTATCCTAACTCCTAGTGCTATATCTGCATTTGTTCTTGCACTTTCTTCTGCTGTGATACTGTTTATAATGGCTGCTATTGCGTCATCATCATCTGCTAGCTTTTCTGCAATTTCCTTTAAAGTATCAAGTGCTGCAGGTGCCCCACTGATAATTTGTTCTACCCTTGTATCAACATAACCGCTTAACTCTAGTTCTTTGGCTGTAGCCCTTGAAATCTCGTTATTTAATGCGGTTTCAAGTTCTGTTACTCCACTATTGTTAGTAGCTATATAAGTATCAAGTTTTCCACTAATTGCATTTTCCTTTGCTGTGGCTCTATCTATTTCATCTTGTAAAGCGTGATTGTTGCTTGCAATATAAGTAGATAAGTCTGTAGCAATCTTGGTTTCAGCACTAGTTGCACGTGTGGTTTCTGCTGTTAATGCTGCATCGTTAGAACTAATGTAGGTATCTAACTTACCACTGATTGCGTTTTCTTTATTGGTTGCTCTGTTTATCTCACTTGCTAGTGCAACGTCATTGGTTGAAATATAACTTTCAAGTCTACCACTAATAATGTTTTCTTTCTCTGTTGCTCTAGAAATCTCATTTGAAAGTGCTGTATTGTTTGTACCAATATAGTTAGCTAGGTCTGTTGCTATCTTAGTTTCTGCACTAGTTGCACGTGTCACTTCGTTAGATAGGGCTGTATTGTTTGAATCGATGTAGTTTTCAACAATACCACTGATAGCGTTTTCAACAGCTGTTGCACGTGTTACTTCATTTTCCCTTGCTGCTGTCTCTGCTGTTAAAGCGTTATTTAACCTTGTTTCCTCTGCTGTTGCTCTGCTAACTTCGTCTGCTAATGCGTGATTGTTACTAGCAATATAGGTTGATAGGTCTGTAGCTATCTTGGTTTCAGCACTTGACGCCCTTGTTATCTCTGCTTGTAATGCAGTGTTATTGCTAACTTTATAGGTATCTAAAGCACCACTTATTGCATCTTCTTTTGCTGTGGCTCTAGTGGTCTCTGCATCTATCTTTGCATTTAAGGCAGTTTCCTGACCCTCTGAGCGTGTTTTCTCATTAGCAATAGCAGTTGTAAGGGTATCATAATTTGAAACGATTGTAGCAGACAAAACGCTTTCAACTCCAGTTGCACGTGTTACTTCGTTAGATAGGGCTGTATTGGTCGCTGCTAATGCTGAATCGTTACTAGCTATATAAGTATCTAACTTACCACTGATTGCATCTTCTTTATTGGTTGCTCTTAGTGATTCTGCTGTAAGGTCGTTGGCAATCTTTGTTTCTGCACTAGTTGCACGTAGAACTTCACTATTTAAGGCGTTCCAAATTGAAGTGTCTGCACTACTTCTTATTTCGCTTTCGTCTGTTAAATCTTGCCTAAGATTGTTCAATAGGTCTGTTAGTTCAACCTCTCTTGTGGTTGCTCTGTCGATTTCATCACTAAGTGCTTTGTTTAGTTCTGTCTCAGCACTGATTGCACGTGCAATTTCATCTGCCAGTGCTTCGTCATTGCTTGCTATATAACTATCAACTACACCACTTATATAAGTGTCCGCTTCTGTACGTTCTAACTGCTCCAAACCTAATCTTTCGTCTAGGTCTGTCAACATTTCAGCGTAATTTTTATCTTCGGCAGGGTCTACAGTAACATCGCTGTCAATGTAATATTCGGTTGACTGTTGAACAAGTCTATTATACCAAGTATCGTAATAGCCTGTATCAAACTTATTGTTAATAGCCTTGTAACTTAAAACACCCTCACCAATGTTTTGTAATTCGTGCCAATCCAACTTGATAAAATATTCAGTAACCTTTGTACCACCACTTGCAATTACATCTTCATCGTATATGGTCGCTTCACGTTCAATTGCTACAACATCATCTTGGTTTTTCCTAACAAAGAAAGTACCACTATTAACAGTATAGAACTTTATAGAAAAATCCTCTAGGTTAATTAATTTCGGATTTAGTTTAAAATTTATATCACTATTTTTAATCCTTTTCATCTTCTATCTGTTTTTCCTCATTATCGTTATTGTTGATTAAGTTTTGGTTAATATCTGTGTACGGTATTACGTGTTTATCGCCATCTTCACCAATACCATTATAACCAATCTCTTTTCTAACCTCATTAATTGATAGTACACCGCTACTAATCAATGTTGAATAGTAGTTACTTTGTGCTGCTTTGTCAATTCTTAGTATTTCGTTGGTCTCTAAAGTAATAGATAGGTTGGTTTCAGATTGCTTTAGTAACTTTCTGTTTAACTCGTTTTCTATCATTACTATATAAGGCTGTAAGGTGTGTACTAAGAAATCATTCTGGAGTGCTTCAAAGGTGTTTAGGTTGGTTTTCGCTGATAAGTCACCAAGTAAGATTGGACTAACCCCAAAGAATCTTGCTATATCAGTTACGCCAAACTGTCTACTTTCTAACATTTGGCTTTCTTTCGCTGATAATTGGATAGTTTGGTAATCCATATTTCCTTGAAGTATAGCTATACCACTACCATTTGCTGTGTAAGTCTCATTCCACGCTGCACGTAAATCTTCCCTTTGTTTCTGATTAACAGGACCTTGTACTTTCAATATACCGTTAATCATCATACCATTATCAAAGAATCCTTTTGCAGCGTTTTCGCTTGCGTGCGCTATAGAAAGACTTCTAGCTGCATTTTGAAGTACGGATAAGCCTTTAATACCATCGTAACTGAACATTACAAAGTGTAACATATCTTGTGGCTCTACACGTTTCTTAATTAATGGTACATCGTAATAAAGTGTATTTCTCACTTTATCGAATACTATTTGTACATCGTTCGGCTCTAGGTATCTAAGACTGTTAACCCTATCGCCTTTTCTCTCAATTAGTGCAAATCCATTTCCACGCAACAGAACAGATTGCACAAGTAATTTGAATAGCGTAAACTTACTAATCAAGTTGTGTGTGTTACGGTCTGAAAAGACGTAATTAAGTGGGTGTTTTTCGGCTTCATTATTACCACTTTCATCACTAATAAGAATCTTAATTGGTAGTGTGGCAATTGAATTACTTATTAGTTCAACTGCTCTATAAACTGCACTAAGATTCATTGCAGAATTTGTGTTACTGCTTGGAAAAAAAGGTAAAGCCCCACTAGCATTGCAACCTACGTACTGTAGTTCACGTTTTTCTTCATTTTTTTCTTTCCCAAAAAATCTCATTATCCCTTTTTCTTTACCAGATTATTAACTTAACAATAAATAGTTTGGAACTTGAAAAAATAAAAAGGTAACAACTATTTTTGTTACCTTTTACTTTATCGAGATTAGTGTGTTATCATAATGGGGTTCCGTTAAGTAGTGCCCTAGTGCATCACACATTGCTGCTACTCCATCAATCTTGTTTTCACTCATCTTGTTTAGTTTCTGTGGCTTTACATTATTGTTATAGTCTTCTCTCAGTTCACAGTTAGCAAAACACCATCTAGTAATTGGATTATCATCTAGCACCAAGTGCCCATTTCTTGAAATCATTTCTAAGTGTCGTGTTGGTCTATTCATACTACCAATACTTTGTGAGAATGGAACACAGTTAAACCCCAATTCAGTTAACTTGATAATAAGGGCTGTACTTTGCCAACTATCGTAACTAATCGCTTCTATTGGAACTATTTTATTAATTTCTTGAATCTTGTTTAAGATGTAATTGTAATCTACAACATTACCACTTGTTAGGGCTAAATACTTCTGTTCATTCCATATTCTGTATTTTTCCCTATTGCTACTTTCACTTAGTGCTGATTGTGGTAAAAAGTAATAGTTCTTAAACATATATTTTTGGTTGATGTTATCAAAGATTAAAACGCTTATTGCTGTCATATCTGAAACGCTCGACAAGTCCAAACCAACAAAACAAGTATAGTTGCTCCAATCTTCTAGTTTAACTTGCTCTGAGCACTTCAAAATATATTCGCTTGGTATCCACTCACCTACAGCACTTGCAACCCATTTATTAAGTATCTTGGTCTTAAAGTTTGTCATTAAACTAGGGTTGTTTTTAGCCTTGATTAGTTCGGATTTAATATAATCTTCTGTTACTGTTAAACCTAAGTTTGGTTGGCACTTAACCCAATTGATAGGGTTTTCTATATCATCATCTTCATCTAATTCAAAGATGAAAGCCGCTAGTGAATCATCTTGCAATTTGCCGTGTAGAAGTTCAACGCAAGTATTACGCATCGTGTAACAAGGGCTTGTTAAGTCAAAACCGCTAGTGGTTACATATATAATAAGTGGCTGTGTCCTCATACCTACAGAACTACTAAGAACCTCACTAACAGCATTATTGGGTGCTGCGTGATACTCATCAATTACTGCTGCTGAAATATTTAAGCCATCTAGTCTATTTGCATCTGCACTAACTACTTTCATTATTGACTTTGTTAGGGGAAACTTGATACTATCTCTATATTTCTTGAAGTATTTCCCTTTTGGGTCTATATAACTAACGTAGTTGGTAGCCATTGTAAACGCTAATTGGGCTTGTGCTGTACTATTTGCAGCAAATATTATTTGCCCATCGTTTTCACCATCTGCAACCAAGTGATATAAAGCCATTGCACTTGCTAATGCTGTCTTACCACTTTTTCTAGCCAGCTGTAAATAAACCTCACGTGTAACCCTTAAACCACTATCTTTATATATTAGGCCATACACGTAATAAATCACAAACTTCTGCCACTCTGATAGTTTAAACTTACGGTGTGCAAACTTTCCAGTAGATAGGGTTAGTTTCTCGATGAAGTTAACAACCTTATCTGCTTTCTTTTCATCAAAAGTAATGGTATCTGATTCTAGATAAGATATAAAGCGTTTGCAAGCGAGTTTAATCAACTCACCTGCAACTATTTCACCACTAAGAACCCTAGTAGCGTAATCAGTATATTTAGAATCTAACTTACTCACCTAGCAACTCTTTTAGTTCTTCATCATCTTCATTGGTTAGGTTAATCTTTGCTGCTGCTTTTGGAGTAAGCCCAAAAGAATCTAGTAACTTGTTAATCTGTATTTGTGCATCTAATTGGGTCTTTATTAGTGGATTTCTAGTCATTGCACCATTTTTGGCTACTAGCAACAAACCATCTTTCTTGATACCCTCTCTACACTGTTGGTATAGTTCTAGATTATCTGCTAATATCTCTAGTATTGTTTCCCATTCATTGTTTACTTTTCCGTATTTTTCTTTAAGGTACTTCTTTACGTTTGTAATATACTTAATCGTATTTGTTGAATAATCGTTTTTGCTCATATATTGATACTTTTAAGATAAATATCTACTTGATTTCAAAAGTATTAATATATAAAATTAGTGCCTACTATCTTCACAGACCGTAGGCACATTGGAAAATATTTATAAAGCAGCAGAAACTAGTAATTAATACCAGTTTCCATCTGCATCAACCTGCATACAAACTTGGTCGTGTTTGGCTGCATTTACTTTAAGTTCATCACTTGTAAAGAGTGCATCTAACCAATAAGTTTCCAAGTTATCAGTATCATCAACATCTGTTGAACAATCACTAATAGTTTTGCAGTTTTCGATTTTTGAGTAAGCATCTAATAGAGTGTTTGCAGCGTTAATTAACAACTTCATTTTGACTGCCATAACGTGCAAAATGTTTTTTCTATCGAAGTCTACAAACTCATTTATTGAGTGGTCGTACAACTTCATTTCATTACCTTTTGTTGGTATGTATTCAAACATAATAAAAAAATTTTTAAATAAAAAATATTATCAAATACACCTAATAATTAGGATTAGTTAAGAGACAATAAGAACCACTACAAGTAGTACTTGTAATACCATTTGAACTAGTTGAAAGTTGTGTTTTTCTAGTTACTCAAATTCACATTTAGAAAATCTCGAAAGTACTTTTAAACGTTATCCAAAGTAGAACTAATTAACCTTGATAATCTTACTTTCTCAACCTCGATTATTGCAAATATACAAAAAAAAATTGAGATAACCAAGAAATTTAAGATTTTTTCAGGATTTAATTTTATTATAAATCTATAATATTTTTCAAAGACACTGTTTACTGAGTAAACCCAATAATAATAAAATACTGTTTGGGTTTACTGAGTAAACCCCAATTATATATTATATAATATATTATACTAAATAGTAATATATATAATATAACAAGATTCTTATAGAAAGAATCTTGTTTAATATATTAATTATATAATAATAGAAAAAAGAAAAATATAATAGATTTAAAAGAATATTTTAATATTAATATATTATTGGGGTTTACCTAGAAACAATTTTTTGAAATAGACTTGATTTTTTGAAGAAAATGATTATATTTTAAGTATAGAAAAGAAACTTTTCATTTAATCAAGATATTTATTATTAGATGGGGTTGGAACTTTAAAGGTAGTTTCAACCCACTTAAAAAGGAAAATAACTAATTAAAACCAATCAAAAATGGAAACAACAACACCAAGTAACTTTAACTATAATTCTATATCAGTTCCAACTAACTTGTTCTTTGCCCTAGACGGTAATCTTAGAAACGCCTTAGTGGTATTACTTCAACTATCAAGTGTCTTTGCAGATTCTGATGGTTTCTTCTATAGAAGTATCAAGGAACTAACACAAGATTTCAAGATAGGTAGAAACTTAACTATAGCTGTTCTAGAAAGTCTATACCAATACGGATTGTTAGAAGTAAGAACCAATCACAGACAAACAAGTTACTACCGAATCAATACTAGCAAGTTCAAGGAATGGGAAAAGTACAATTTCAACACAATCACAAACACTGAGGAACTGCACTTAAACACCATCAACTATAAGGAAAAAGGCTTTAAAGTGACCTATAACACAGGAAACACCCCTTTAAGCCTCGACCAGTCAACTAGTGAGGAAACACCAAGCCAAATAGACGAAAAGGCCTTAGAACGTCAGGAAATGGCAAATCCAGAAATTGAAAATACCAATACACAAGATACTGAGGAATTAGACTTAGATTTTGTGCTATCTTCAAACAGTGGTGTTGATGAATCTGAGGAACTGAAACACATACTTTCAGAATTTGAAGAAAGCACCATTGAAACGGCTAGTGTTGTACCAACTCCACAAGTAAAGATTGAAACAAGGGCACTACCAAGCAAGCTAGATAAAGAAATAGTAGAAAAGTGTGAAGCCTTAGTTGAAAGATACGTTGAAATGGTTATACCAAGTTCTAATGAATCACTAGACAAATGTAATAAGGCTATAGAGTATATTACTAAACAGTTCAATCAAGGTTTTATAACTGAGGAAAAGAAGAAAGAACTAACCAAGAAACTAATACAAGAAAGATTCAAAAAACACAGAATCTAAAAAAAGTTTCTAAAAATTTGGAATTGTCAGAAATAAACTATATCTTTGCAACAGTTCCAAGATGTTTAACTTAAAAGTGCTTAGATAATGAAGAAACTTTTATTTGGTTTTTCGCTACTAGCCTTACTGTTTGGGTGTAGTTCAAGTAATAGTGAGGAAATAGAAAAAGAACCTACTATAGATTATCTTTGTAGATACGAATATATCTTAAAGTCGGTTGATAATCCAATAGTATCAACAACTAATAACCCAGTTCTAACTATTAGCGGTTTTAGTAGTTATAAAACAATCTCTTTTGATATTAACTATAGTGATTACAACACTAACGATTTAGGAGAACCAAACGTAGAAAAAACTTGTAGCTACTTCAAAGGAATAGCGTATAGCGAATTTAAAAAATACCAATCACATTTTACAGAAATTGCCGATAGGAAATTTATTGGTAAGATGCAAAATAATGATTACTTCTATTTCGACAAAAACGAAACAAAGGAAACACAAAAAATAAAAGTTACTTTCTACTGTGTACATTAAAGCAAACTAAATACAATTAATAATCAATCTCTAAATTAAGAAGTGTGCAAAGTTTGAAGTTTTGCACACTTTTTTTCATTTAAACTAGTACTTTTCAAAACTCAGATATATTTATAGTAAAAGACAAATAATTAACTAAAAATATATCTTGATTATGAAAAAGTATTTAGGAACATTAGCACTAGTGATTGCACTAGGTTTTTCGTATGCTCTCAACTTCTATTTAATAGAGCAAAGAACCAAAGAGAATTATTACAAAATAGAAATTCTTGAATTAACAAAAAAGAGACTTTCAACTTATTCAGAAGCGAAACAAGCGGTTTATCAAGATTCTATTAATAAAGTAATTCTAAATTGGTTGGTATATGAAGACAAGTAAACGTTATCACCAACGCTTTTCAGAACTTGATAATAGCGTTATCAGTGCTTTTTGTGATTCATTCACCAATATCAATTGGATTGCAGATTATAAAGATGGTGTAGATGAATATTGTGGAATCGACCTGCAACTAACAGCAACAACAAAGAATAAGAAAGTACAAACCTACGATGTGGAAATAAAAAGTAGGGTTACACTAGACAATTTCAATTTAGCTGTTGATTGTTTCTTTGAATGGGAAAAGTGGTTTAGTCTAATCCACTTCGATAACGA
>JAEEGJ010011604.1_pt1 | contig 22273 bp, 8 predicted proteins | sample 8958761 | NCBI WGS metagenome assembly JAEEGJ01 (sample SAMN16246546, study PRJNA631951) | gut metagenome | biome: gut microbiome; feature: rumen; material: RS-attached | host: Bos | place: Iran: Karaj | collected 2018-10 | reverse complement strand
GGCCGGTGAGCATGTTCAGATAGGAGTTGGCGCTGTGCAGGGAGGACAGCAGGATACCGCCCGACTGGAAGGCGCCGATGATGGAGAGATCCAGATTCTTCCAGGCCACATTGGTGTTGAAACCGCCCTGGAAGGTGGCCTCGGCGTTGATCGGAACGCGGTCGTTGGAGTCGATGGCGCGCTTGGGGCTGCCGTCTTCGTTGTATTCGCCGTGGTACTTCACCTTGATGGTACCGACAGCCTGCTTCATGCCGTTGACTTCGGTGCTCGGCTCCAGGATGTCCATGTAGGCGTCGCCGGGCTGCCAGAGACCGTCGTACTCGTAGTCATAGAGACAGTTCAGCGGATAGCCGACGAACCAGGCGTTGCCTTCGTCGCGGTCGGAGCCGTCGGCCAGGGCCACGAGCTTGTTGCGGTTGGCGTAGAGGTTGAAGCCGGCGGTCCAGCTCCAGTCACGGTTCTCGAAGATCGTCCCGTTCAGGGTGAGTTCGACACCGCGGTTCTGCGTGGCGCCGATGTTGGCGGTATAGCCGCTCACGCCGGAAGTGGAGGGCAGACCCAGGTTGAGAAGGATGTCCTTGGTGGCGACCCGGTAGTGCTCGAGGGTACCGCGGAGACGGCCCTTGAAGAAGCTGAAGTCGAGACCGAAGTTCCAGGTCTGGGAATACTCCCAGCCGAGGTCTTCGTTCGGCAGGGTGGACACGTAGTAGCCGGTGCCGTACTTCTGGTCGGCGAAGTTGTACACCATCGTGCTCAGACGGCCGAGGGTGGCGTAGGCGGCGATGGCCTGGTTGGAGGTTTCACCGTAACCGACACGGACCTTGAGCTCGTCCAGCCAGTCGCGGGTGTTCCGCATAAAGGGCTCGTTGTGGATGTTCCAGCCGACGGAGACGGCCGGATAGGTGTGCCACTTGTGACCGGGGGCCAGGCGGGAGGAGGCGTCGGAACGGACCGCGGCGGAAAGCATGTAGCGGTCGTCATAGGTGTACATGACACGGCCCATGTAGGAGATGAGGCCCGTCTGCGTGTAGCTGCCGCCGTTCACCGTGATGTCGGAAGCCACGGCGCTGCCGATGTTGTAGTACTGGAAGAGTTCGTTCGGGATGTTCTTTCCGGAGAGGGACTGGCCGGTCGAGGTCGTCTGCTCGGCGGAATAGAGGGCGACCGCATTCACGCGGTGCTTCCCGAAGATCCGGTCATAGGAGAGGAGGTTCTCCACGGTCCAGTTGAACGTGTCGTTGAAGGACCAGGAGGCGCCGTTCGGGTTCGTGGCGGAAGCGTTCACGCCCACGCCGGTGAAGGAGCCGCCCTTGGAGTTGCGGTAGTTCAGACCCACGCTGGCCTTGTAGGAGAGGCCTTCGATCCAGGGGAAGTAGAACTGCACGTAGCCGGTGTTGTAGGTGGCGATGGACTTGGACTCGTTCACATAGACGCCCTGGGCGGTCAGTTCCTCCACGCGCTCGCGCGTCATGATATACTGGTCATTGTCAGAAGGCATGTTGATGCGCCACTTGAGGTTTCCGTCCTTGTCGTAGGGCACCACGAGCGGAGACTTGGACAGGGCGGCGTACATGTCGACCTGGTTGCCCGTGTTGGTGGTGTAGCTGGTGTTGGTGGAGAAGCCCACGCGGAACCACTGGCCGATCCGCTGGTCCACGCCGCCGCTGAGGGCGATGCGGTCGTAGCCCTGGGTCGGGACGACGGCTTCGTCATTATAATAGGTGACGCCGAAACGGTAGCTGCCGCTCTTGGTGCCGCCGGCCACGTTGAGGTCATAGTTCTGCGTGTAGCCGTCGCGGTACAGGAGGTCCTGCCAGTCGGTGAACTGGTCGTCGGACTCGTCCAGGGTGTTGGAGTACTGGCCGGCCATCTTACGCATCTGGATGTACTTTTCGCGAGGCATCATCGGATACTTGACAGGCTTCTTGAGCGTCGCGTAGGTATTGAAGGACACCTTCGGAGCCTGTCCCTCGACACCCTTGTAGGTGGTGATGAGGATGACGCCGTTGGCGCCGCGGGAACCGTAGATGGCGGTGGAGGCGGCGTCCTTGAGGATGTCCATGCTCTTGATGTCGCTCGTGGAGATGTCCGTGAGGGATCCCATGAACGGCATGCCGTCGAGGACGATGAGCGGATCGTTGGAGGCGGACAGGGAGCGCTGGCCGCGGATGCGGATCTGCATCGAGGAACCCGGCTTGGAGTTGGTCTGGGTCATCTCGACACCGGCGACACGGCCTTCGAGGGCGCGCGTGACATCGCCGGCGGGAACCGCACGGAGGTTTTCACCGCCCACCGAAGCGATGGATCCGGTCACATCCTGGCGGCGGGCCGTACCGTAACCGATCACGACCGTGGCTTCGAGCTGCTCGGCGTCGTCGGTGAGGACCACGTCGATCCGGGTGCGGCCCTGGACGGGAATCACCTGGGTGGTGTAACCCATACAGGCCACTTCGACCGTCGCGTTCGCGGGCACGGTGATGGTGTAGGATCCGTTAATGTCGGTAACGGCACCGTTTGTCGTGTTCACGACCATCACGGAGGCGCCGATGACCGGTTCTCCGGATGCGTCCGTCACGACGCCCTTCACGGTGACGTTCTGCGCCGCGGCGAAGAACGGGACCGCCAGGCCGAGGGCCAGGGCGAGGAGCGTTTTCTTGAGTTGGAATCGCATAGGTTTGATGATTATAAAGTTGGTTTTGGGTATGCTTTGCGTCTGTTGCAAAAATACCGGAATCCCTCCGAGGCCTCGCCCAAGGATGTAACAGACATTGTAGATTTTGTTCCATCGACCCAAAAACGCCCCGTTTTTGTCGGTTTTGTGCCTTTTAGCCCCAATTTTTTCCTATTTTTGTAACGAAACGCGCGTTCTAAATGAAAAAAGTCTGCCACATACTGCTGTTCCTCCTGACCGGATTGTTTCCGGCCGCCGGACAGACCGCCCGCCTCTTCTCCCCGGAAAACGGGTCGGAAATTTCGCAGGTGAACCGGGTCGCCCAGGACCGGAGCGGAATCGTCTGGCTGTGCACGGAGGCGGGTCTCGTCCGCTTCGACGGAATGGGGTTCGAACCGTTCCGGCACGACCGCGGAAACCCGTACTCCATCCCCGGGGATTCCGTCCATGACCTGTGCGAAGACCGGACGGGCACCCGCTGGGTCGCCACCGCCTCGGGCCTGAGCGTCTTCGAAGTCGAGTACAACACCTTCCACGCCTTCGACCTGCAGGACGGCCGGCTGCCGTCCTCCAACCAGTACATCAGCCACCTGCTGGAAGTTCCCGGACGCACTTCCGGAAGCCGGCTCTTCGTGAGCACGGGCGGGTACGGCATCTATGTCATCGACACGGAAAACCGCACGCTGCTGGACGGCCAGCGGGAACAGATCTATCGCAGCCTCCGGAGCGAATACATCCGGATGACCTTCCTGGATGCCGGCAGAAGGCTCTGGATCGCGCAGGAAGGAGACACGGGCCTGGTCATTCTGAACGCCGACACCCTGGAACCCGCCACGGACGTCACCTGGAGTCCGGACCTCTCCCCCGTCGCCGAGCACATCCGCGTGACCGCCCTGGACGACGACCCCGTCTCCGGCAACATCCTCATCGGAACGGCCGCGCACGGGCTGCTGGTATTCGACGCCGCCACCGGCACCGTCCGCCGGATCCGGGGACAGGAGGGCGCGCCGGCTTCCGTTTCCGCCGTCATTTTCAATCCGCTGGACAACGGAACGGAAGAACGGACCTTCCTGGTGGGAGACGAAAACGGCGGTCTCATGGCCATGCACTCCGTGACGGAAATGCTTTACCCGGCCATCCTGCCCGGCGTGCGTTACGACATGGAGGAGAAGCGGTGCACCGAATTCGCCGGTGACGCCCAGGGCAACCTGTGGATCAACCTGTACCAGGTCGGTCTGCTGCTCGTCCCCCGCTCGATGTTCGGTTTCGGCTACCTGGGGTTCAGCAGCAAGGGAAAACCCGGAGAGAACAGCGCCTGCATCATGTCCGTCTGCGAGGACCGGGACCGGCTCTGGGTCGCCACCGACGGCGCCGGCCTGTTCTGCCAGACCGGCCGCGCTCCGGTCCGGAACTACAACAGCGCGAATTCCGGCCTGACGAACAACGCCGTGATGGCCGTGAGGCCTGACAAACGCGGAACAATCTGGATCGGAACCTATCAGGACGGCCTGTTCAGCCTGGATGCGGACGGCGTCATCCGGCATTTCCGGGACCAGGCGCGCCTGGGCACAGAACGGATCCGGGCGCTCGCCTATGACGCCACCCGGGACCGGCTGTATGTCGGAACGCACGGGGCCGGAACCGTCATCGTCGACCCGGTCCGCCAGGAAGTGACCGCCCAGCTGGTCAACGAGGACGACCGATGGGTAAGTTCTTTGTATATAGACAATTACAACAGACTATGGATTGGAACTTACAACGGACCGGAATGCTATGACCCGGATTCCGGCCAGCGGGCTTTCCTTTCCCTGATGCCGGACGGAAGCCCCGTCCGCGTCTACGCCGTTTCCGGAGACCGGAACGGCACAATGTGGTTCGGCTCCGCCGAAGGGCTCTTCTCCGTCAGCGCGGACCGGCACGACATCCGCCAGTTCACCGAAAAGGACGGACTGCCCGACAACCTGATCCGGGATATTCTGTGCACACCGGGCGGAACCGTCTGGACCGCCACCAACAACGGCCTTTCCTGCTACTTCCCCGCCTCGGAGACCTTTGTCAATTTCCACGCCTCCGACGGCCTGCAGGGCAATGAATTCCGCTCCGGCGCCGCCTTCCAGTCCCCCTCCGGCCGCCTCTACTTCGGCGGTCCGGGCGGCGTGACCTATTTCACCCCGGCGATGATGGACCAGGGAAGGCACCGGGTCCCGCAAGTGCGCCTGTCCCGCCTGACCGTCCTGGACAGCGAAGTGCGATATGACCCCGCACCCGGGGCTGACAACTTGATTGACAAGCACATATCGGAAGCGACCCGCATCCGCATCCCCGCCGGGGCCAACCTGTTCTCCGTGGAGTTTTCCGTCCCGGAATACACCAATCCGCAGCGGATCGTGTGCTCCTACCGCCTCCACGGCTTCGACCCGGCCTGGAAGACGGCCTTCGCAGGAAACCGCGTCGCTCCTTACACGAATGTTCCTCCCGGACGCTACCGGCTCGAAGTCCGGGCCTTCTTCGACGGCTCTCCGGACGAGTACACGCAGCGTGACATCGACATCCGCGTCAATGCCCCCTGGTATCGGCGCTCCTGGGCCTATCTCCTGTACCTGTGCCTGCTGGGCGCCATAGCGGCGGGCCTGACGGCGACCTTCCGCCGCCGGCAGCAGCGGAAGCAGGAGCGCAAGGACGCCGAACTCAAGGAACTCCGCCTGGGTCTGTTCACCAACCTCACGCACGAAATCCGCACTCCGCTCTCCCTGGTGATGGACCCGCTCCGCACTCTTCGGGAGCAGGAGCAGGACCCGGGCCGGAAGGACACCTACAACCTGATGTACCGGAACTGCCTGCGCATCAACCGCCTGGTCAACCAGCTCATGGACCTGCGGAAAATCGACGCGGGCCAGATGCCCATGCACTTCCGCGAGACCGACCTCGTCTATTTCATCAAGGACATCATGCAGTCCTTCCTCACCATGGCCCGGAGCAAGCGCGTCAACTTCACCATCCGCTCCGAGCGGCCGGAGGAACCGCTCTGGATCGACCAGGGAAACTTTGACAAGATCGTCTACAACATCCTCTCCAACGCCTTCAAGCACACGCCCGACGGCGGAAGCGTCCGGATTGACGTTTCCGCGCCGGTTCCGAACCGCGGCGTCCTCCTTCCGGACATCAAGGAATATGTGGAGGTCGCCATCTTCAATTCCGGCAGCCGGATCGAGGACGCCTACATCAGCCGCATCTTCGACCGCTTCGTCCAGATCGACCCGTACGACGCCAACATCGGCTCGGGCGTGGGGCTGAACCTGACGAAGATGCTGGTGGAGCTGCACCACGGCAAGATCAGCGCTGAAAACGAAAGCGACGGCGTCGTCTTCAAGGTGCTCGTCCCGGTCGGGAAAGCGCACCTGACGGAAGAGGAGCTGTCGGCCACGACGCATCATAAGGACCTGTATGTCAAGGGACGGGAAATCCGGCTGGACAGCCACGAGGATGAAACTTTCGTGCGGGAGGAAGAGGACATCAAGGAAAAAGAGCCCCGGAACCGGAAGACTGTCATCGTCGTGGAAGACGATGCCGAGATGCGGGAATACCTCCGCTCGGTCCTCCGCCCGGACTACCAGGTGACGGTGTGCGCGGACGGGCAGGAAGCCTGGCCGATCATCGCCACCACCCTCCCCGACGCGGTGGTCACGGACCTGGTGATGCCGGGGATGACCGGGTCGGAGCTCTGCGGCCGGATCCGGCAGAATCCTTCCACGAACCACATTCCCGTCCTCATCCTGACCGGACAGAACGGCGAGCAGGAGGAGCAGACCGCCACGGACAGCGGGGCGGACCGCTTCCTGTCCAAGCCGGTCTCGGTCCAGCTCCTCATGGGCGCCCTCGCCCAGGCGATTTCGGCCCGGGAGACGGTCAAGGCCAAGTTCAGCCCCGCCATGGACTTCGACTACTCGGGCATCGAGATGGGCTCCGCCGACGAGAAGCTCCTGCGGCGGATTGTGGAGGCCATCCGGAACAACCTGGAGAACCCGGAATTCGACGTGGCCGCCCTTTGTGAAGAGGTGGGCATCAGCCGGGTCCATCTGAACCGGAAGCTGAAGGAGACGGGCAACGTCCCGCCGAGCCTGCTGATCAAGTCGTTCCGGATGAAGCAGGCGGCCTACCTGCTCGTCAACAACAAGGTGAACGTGTCCGAGGTGGCCTACCGGGTGGGCTATTCCTCCCACTCCTACTTCTCCAGCTCCTTCCGCGAGTTCTTCGGCATGACGCCCAAGGAGTTCATGACGAAGTTCATCGACAACCCGGACGATGAAGACTTGAAGAAAATGTTCGAATAAAACGGATTGAACGGATATGAAACGCTTCCTGACCGGCCTTCTGGCCCTTTCTCTCCCCCTGCTGGCGACGGCCGTCGACCATCCCGGCATCACCGCCGCCGGACACGCGTCCGGACGGTTTTCCCTGATCCGGGACGGCGTCCCGGCCGCCGTCGTGACGGACCCGGCGGACCTTCCGGGCGTGAAAATCGCCGCGGAGACTCTGCGGGAGGATTTCGCCCGCGTATGCGGAACCAAGGCGCCGGAACAGGGTTCCCGGGCCATTTATGCCGGGACGAAGGACAGCCCGCTGATCAAGCGGCTCGCCGCCGAAGGGCGCATCGACATCTCCTCCCTGTCAGGACAGTATGAAACCTACGTCCTGGCCGTAGGGGACGATGCGGTCATCATCGCCGGGGCCGACATGCGGGGCGCCATCTACGGCATCTACGAGATCTCCGAACAGATCGGCGTCTCCCCCTGGTATGACTGGGCCGACGTGCCCGTCCCGCACAGCACGGATCTCTCGCTGGCGGCCGGAACCTATACGGTCCCCCAGCCCGGGGTCCGCTACCGCGGCATCTTCCTCAACGACGAGGCCCCGTGCCTGACCTCCTGGGTGAAGAACACCTACGGGACGAATTACGGCGACCACCGCTTCTACGCCCGCGTTTTCGAGCTCCTGCTACGTCTCAGGGCCAACTTCATGTGGCCGGCGATGTGGGACTGGGCCTTCTACGCCGACGATCCCGAGAACAGCCGGACGGCCGATGAGATGGGCATCATCATGGGAACATCCCACCATGAGCCGATGGCCCGGAACCACCAGGAATGGGCGCGGAGAAGGGGGGCGGACGGTCCTTGGGACTATACCGCCAACAAGAAGGTTCTCACGCAGTTCTTCACCGAAGGAATGCAGCGGGCCAAGGATACGGAGGACCTCATCACCATCGGTATGCGCGGGGACGGCGACGCCTCCCTGGGCAAGTTGGGAGAGGAAGCGGCCTATATCAAGCTCCTGGAAACCATCATCAACGACCAGCGGAAGATCATCCGCAAGGTGACCGGGCGGCCTGCTTCCGAGCGGCCCCAGGTCTGGGCCCTGTACAAGGAAGTCCAGCAGTACTACGACCTCGGCCTACGCGTCCCGGACGACGTGACCATCCTCCTCTCCGATGACAACTGGGGCGATGTCCGCAAACTTCCTACAGCGGCCGAGCGCAGGCGGAAAGGCGGCTGGGGCCTGTACTATCACGTGGACTACGTGGGCGCTCCGCGAAATTCCAAGTGGCTGAATGTCACGCCCATCCAGAACATGTGGGAGCAGCTCCAGCTCACCTGGGCCTACGGCGTGGACAGGATCTGGGTCCTGAACGTGGGCGACCTCAAGCCGATGGAATATCCCATCGACCTGTTCCTCGCGATGGCGCGGAATCCGGAATCCATCACCGTGGACAACCTGCCCGGCCACACGCGCGCGTTCTGTGCGGCCGCCTTCGGCGAGGACCAGGCCGACGAAGCCGCCCGCATCCTCAACCTGTACTGCAAATACAGCGGCCGCACGACGGCCGAAATGATGGACGCGCGGACCTATGACCTGCCTTCCGGTGAATTCAGGCAAGTCTGCGACGACTTTGTCCGCCTGGAAGCGGAGGCGCTGCGGCAGTTCCTGTCGCTGAAGCCCGAATACAAGGACGCTTACCGGCAGCTCATCCTCTTCCCCGTCCAGGCCCTGGCCAACCTCTACGACATGTATTACGCGCAGGCGATGAACCGGTCGCTGGCCGAGCGGAAGGACCCGTCTGCCAATGCCTGGGCCGACCGCGTGGAACGCTGCTTCGCCCGCGACGCCGCCCTCATGAAGGAATACAATGAGGACATTGCCGGCGGCAAGTGGAACGGCATGATGACGCAGAAGCACATCGGCTATTTCTCGTGGAACGACAACTTCCCGGCGGACCGCCTGCCCCGGGTGGAGCGTGTAGAGGACACGACCCCGGGCGGTTTCTCCTTCGAAGTCGATCCGCGGGGCTTCACGGCCATCGAGGCGGAGCACTGGAACCGGGCTTCAGCGGCCTCCGGCACGTCCTGGACGGTGATTCCCGACATGGGACGCACCCTGAGCGGGGTCGCTCTGATGCCGTACACGGAACCGACGGAAGGCGCATCGCTGACATACCGCGTATGCATTCCGGAAGGCGTGACGGCCGTCAAGGTCCATGTCATCACCAAGTCCACCCTTGCGTTCAACAACACCGGCCACCGCTACGAGGTGGACCTCGCCGGCGCAAAACAGACGCATCGGTTCAATGAAAGGCTGAACGAGGATCCGAAGAACATCCATTCGGTCTACTATCCGACCGTCGCCCGGCGCGTCGTGGAGACCGTGTCCGACCTCCCCGCCCGGGCGGGCTGGCAGGAGCTCGTCCTCCGTCCCCTCGACCCTGGCATCGTCTTCGAAAAGATCGTCATTGACTACGGCGGATATACGCCGCGCTTCCTTTTCGGCGACGAATCCCCGGCCGCGAAATAGGTTATTCCTTGTAAGGATCCATCCCGGTGACCTCGCAGAGATAGAGGTACAAGGCCTCGTAGGCGGGCTTGCGGGTATAATTCGCCCCTCTGTACAAGAGGGGCGCATTGTTTTCGCCCACCCAGGAGTCCTTGTCGTTGATGCCCCAGATGGTGATGCCCCCGCGCTGGGCGAACGGCACGATTTCCAGGTATTTCTGGAAGATGAACTTGTAGAGGTCGGCCTGCGCGGCCAGATCGGTGCACTTGATGTCCAGCTCGGAGATGCGGACGATCCGGCCGGTGGCCGTAAGGTCTTTCAGGCAGGCGACGATCTTCTCCTTCAGATCCTGCGTGGCCATGTCCAGATGCATCTGGGTGCCGACGCCGGTCACCTGCGGATTGCCCTTCACATAGTCGCAATAGGCCTTTCTCTTGGCGTCGATCGTCTCCAGATTGTAGTCGTTCAGATACAGGACGGCGGTCTTGCCGTTGCGCGCCAGCGCATCGGTGGCATAGGCGAACGCCTTGTCCACCCAATCCTTGGTACTCTTGAAATACTGGCCCCAGACGAAGTTCTTGGAGGTGTCCGTATTCTGCGCGTTGCGGAAATCGACCGGCCAGTCGGAGAAGGTTTCATTCACGACGTCCCAGCCGTACACGTTGAAGTGCTCCACCATCTTGTACACCCAGTCGCGGTAGACGAAGCCGACGGCGTCGTTCACCAGTTCGCCGGCCAGATCGGCGCCGGTCTTGAAGGCGGGAGCGCGGCGGGCCGGTGCGGAAGCGGCGCCGGATGCCGGGAATATCTGGATGTCATCGATATAATACGTGGCGGCCGCCGTGCCGCCGTAGAAGGCGACGGAAAGAGCCGTGCCCGCTTCCACCGTGTAATCCAGGCTCTGGTATGTCCAGTCCGTCCCCACCGGAGGATACTGGCCCCATTCGGAACTCTTGTATTTGGTATCGCCGTCTCCCCGGATGTCAATCTGCAGGTCCGCGGCCTTGTCCGCCCGGGCGTACCAGGCGATGCGGTAGGTCTTTCCGGCCCGGACCGGGAAAGATTTCGTTACCACCTGCACGTCCCAGCTGTCCGCGCAATGGCCGTCCGCGTTGTCCATCTTCAGGGACAGGGAGCCGCTGTGGGCCGATTCGTCCGTGACGCTCACATAGTCCGGACCGTTCACCTGCACGAAAAGACCGGACGAGGTGAGCTGGCCCGCACCGCCGGCCGCGAGGTTTTCAAAGTCGATGCCGCCGTCAATGGCGTTCGGGTCCATGTAATCGTTGCCGGAGGACTGGCCGGAACCGCCGTTTTCCCCAAGAACACGGACATTGTCGATGACGACATCCTTGGAGACGGAAAGCCGGTAGGCGAAGTCGCCGACGGATTCCGTGGGAAGGGTGACGGTATACTTGCTCCAGTCCGCAGAAACGCGTGTTTCAGCTTCCTGGCCGTCACCGGAAACGATCTTCACGGAGCCTTCCCCGGCCAGGGACTTGGCCCAGAAGGAGACGTCATAGGTCTGACCGGCCTCAATGGCGGCATCGATCTGGAGGGTGGCGCCGTCGGAGACGGCCTTCGCGGCATAATCGCCGGCAAAGACGTCATACAGGCTCGTGATGACTTTAAAGCCCTCTGTGACAAAGCCGTCCAGGGTGCCGGCCTCGAAATTCCAGTTCTCCCGGACGAGGGAGGCGTTGTTGTTCCGCACGGCCTTGGAAATCACGGCGTCCAGATAATCGCGCCGCTGCTGGCTGTGCCAGCCCAGCGTGTGGCCGAACAGGTCATTCCCGCCCGCCTCCGCCCATCGGACCATCTCGTCAGCGGAAGCGAAGTTGTATCGGCCGTCCGCCTGCACGATGGCGTCGTGCTTCATCTCGTTGCCGAACGTGACGGCGGTGAAGTCACGCTTCAGGATGTTCTGGACGGGCGTGTTCTGACGATATTCCCAATAGGTGAACGAGACGCCCAGCCTGAAGCCGGCCTCCAGCGCCAGCACACCCATCGCATACTTGTCATAATCCACCACTTTGACAGGCGGGGTCGGCGGATCCGGGGTCACCTCTTTTCCGGGCGGGTTGTCAGAGGGGACGAACGGCTCATTTTTCGCACAGGAGCCGGCCGCCGCCAGGAGAGCGGACAGCAGGATCAGGAGGGTCAGCTTCTTCATTTTCATCGGATGTGATTACGGTGCAAAATTACAGTTTTATTTCCGCGCGAAACACCCGTTTTCGCAACAATTCGTTTCAAAATTGTAATATTTCGCTATTTTTGTATCTGACAACCCGTTGCACTGTCAGTTTTGAAACCACCCATGAAGCGAACCTTCCTCCCGATACTGGCCCTTCTCCTGGCGGTTCTCCCGCTCCGCGGACAGATGGCCCGCCTTTATACGTCCGAATACGGCCTGCCCAACACGCTGGTCAACGACATCTACCAGGACTCCCGCGGTTTCGTATGGATCTGCACCGAGAACGGGCTCGCCCGTTTCGACGGCATGGATTTCACGACGTTCCGCTTCTCCCGGGACCGGGCGGACGTGCTGGCCAGCAACCTGGTCCTGACCGTATTTGAAGACAGCCGGGGCGTCCTCTGGGTGGGGACGTCGATGGGCCTGCAGACCTTCGACCCGGACAACAACTCCTTCCACCACATCGACCTGCACGACCCGGAATCCCCCGGGTCCACCCAATATGTATCTTCCATCGTGGAAGTGAAGACGGGAGACGGGCAGTCCGAGCTGTGGGCGGCGACTTCGCAGCATGGCGTCTACATCCTGGACATTCACACGCACGCGCTCAAGGACGAGCGGCGGGACCACCTCAACCGCAACCTTCCCTCCCCTTTCGTCGGAAGGATCTTCCAGGATTCGGCCGGCCGCGTCTGGCTCACCGGCGAGACCGGCGGCCTGTCGGTGGTAGCCAGCGCCACGATGCAGCGGATGGGCATTTCCTTTGACGACAGCATCCGCATCCGGTGTTTTTCCGAGAATCCGGCCAGCGGTGACATCCTGCTGGGCACCATGGAAGGGCTCTATGTCTTCCGCGTTTCCGAAGGCGTCATCCGCCCTTCCGCCGACCCGGCCGCCCGTTCCTGCGAAGCCGTCTCCCTGCTGCACAGAAAGCCGCTCCGGGCCGGACAGGGAGCCTTCCTCGTGGGAACCGAAACAGAAGGACTGCATCTCTATGACATGGCGGCGGACCGGCTCCAGGAAGCCTCGCAGACACGCGTCCCCTATGACGTCTCCCGCTGGAAAGTCCATGCGCTGATGGAAGACAACCAGGGAAATGTCTGGGCCGGCGCCTTCCAGACGGGCGTTCTGGTGCTTCCGCAGTCGATGTACGGTTTCGAATACCTGCCCGTCGGGCCCGAAGGCATTTACGGACGGCAGGCCGCCAGCGCCACCTCCATCGTCCGGAACCCGGCCGACGGATCCCTCTGGGTCGGGACGGACGGCGGCGGCGTACTCCGGGTCGAAAGGGACGGACGGCGCACCTTTTTCACCGCGGCCAACTCCGGGCTCACCAACGACTCTGTGATGGACCTCGCCTTCGACAGGGACGGAACGCTATGGATCGCCACCTACCTGGACGGCCTGTTCACTTACACCCCGTCCGCCGGTTTCCGCCCGTTCGCCGACCAGGAGGCCGTCGGGTCCCGGAACATGGGCTGCCTGGCGTACGATGCGGACAGGGGCGTCCTGTATGCGGGCACATACGGCGCCGGCCTTTGCATCATTTCCCCCTCCGCCCGGAAAGTAGAGAAAAACGTCGTCCAGGACGTCAACAAATGGGTGAGCGCCCTGATGACCGACCGGAGCGGCAACCTGTGGCTGGGCACCTTCAACGGACCGCTGTTCTACGATCAGGAGAATGACCGGCTGCAGGACTACAACGTGGGAGACGTCGCCATCCACGCCCGTGTCTACAACTTTTACGAGGCGGAAAACGGCCTGGTGTGGATCGGAACGGGCGAAGGCCTCGCCGCATGTGACCGGGCCCAAGGCGTCACCCGGTTCTATACCGAGGCCGACGGCCTGCCGAGCAACGTGGTCAGCGCCGTCCGGGAAGGTGGCGACGGGTCCATCTGGGTGTCCACGTCCTATGGCCTGAGCCGCCTGGACCCGTCCGGCGGCCATTTCACGAACTATTATGCCTACGACGGACTTCAGGGCAACGAATTCCATTACGGCGCCGCGTTCGCAGATGCCGACGGCCAGCTCTTCTTCGGCGGAACCGGCGGCGTGACGCGCTTCTACCCGCAGGTGGTGAACCAGAAGAACCATCCCGTTCCGCCGCTGTATTTCAGCCGGCTCACCGTCCTGAACGAAGAGGTGGATTATAATGCCGAAAGGGAGGACAACATCCTGGACAAGCACATCACGGAAGCCTCCCGCATCGACCTTCCCAACCAGCGGAACACCTTCTCCCTGGAATTCGCCGTACTCGAATATACGAACCCCCGGAAGATCCGCTACGCCTACCGTCTGGACCGCTTTGACGCGGACTGGAACTATACCACCCCCCTGGCCCGCGTCGCCACTTACACGAATCTGCCGGCCGGCCGGTACACCCTGCAGGTCAAAGCCTTCTTCGACGGGGACGAGGATGATTATTCCACCAAGTCCATCGACGTGCGCGTCCGGTATCCCTGGTATATGTCTTTCTGGGCATTCATCCTATACGCCCTCCTGCTCGCCGCTCTGGGCCGGCTGTATGTCCATCTGCAACGCAGGCGCAAGCGTATCGCCCAGGAAAGGGAGGCCTCCGAAATCAAAGACCTCAAACTGCAGATGTTCACCAACATCTCCCACGAGATCCGCACGCCGCTCACGCTCCTGATGTCCCCGCTCAAGCAGATGCGCGAAGCCGAGCAGGATCCGCACAAGAAGGGCCTCTACAATCTGATGTACCGCAACTCCCTCCGCATCCTCCGCCTGGTGAACCAGCTGATGGACATGCGGAAAGTGGACGAGGGAAAGATGCAGCTGCATTTCCTGAAGACCGACGTCAATTACTTCATCCGCGACATCATGCAGTCCTTCGACAACATGGCCGTGGCCCGGAACATCGACCTGGACCTGGAGCCGGCGCGGGAAGTCGAAGAGCTGTGGATCGACCAGGGCAATTTCGACAAGATTGTCTTCAACCTCCTCTCGAACGCCTTCAAGCACACGCCGGACGGGGGGACCATCACGATCGCGGTGGGAGCGCCGAAGAAGAACCAGGGCATCCTGCCCGCCGGAATCTCGGAATTCGTCCGCATCGACATCACCAATTCCGGGTCGCATCTGGAGGAGGCGGACCGGGAGAAGGTGTTCGAGCGGTTCTTCCAGGCCGATGTCCTCGACGCCAAGGTGGGCTCCGGCGTGGGCCTCAGCCTCACCAAGATGCTCGTGGAACTGCACCATGGTATCATCGAAGCCTACAATACGGATCAAGGCGTCCGGTTCTCGGTCTATCTTCCCGTGGGCTGCGCCCACCTGAGCGGGCTGGAGATGTCCCGGACTTCCCACCACAAGGACCTCTACACCAAATTCCCGGCCTCCGACCTGCTCACCCGCAGTACGGAGGACCTCGCCTTCACCCCCGCGGCCGAAGCCACCGAGAATAATGTCAAGTCCCGCCGGAACGTAGCCATCGTGGACGACGACAGCGAAATCCGCGACTATCTGCTTGCGGAACTCAGGAGCCTGTACAACGTCAAGACCTACGCCGATGCACAGGCCGCCTGGGCCGACATCTCCACCCGCGTCCCCGACGTCGTGGTCACCGACCTGCGGATGGAAGGGATGGACGGCATTGAACTGTGTGAGAAGATCAAACGCAATCCGGGCACGAACCACATCCCGGTCATCATCCTGACCTCCTCGGCGGACGAGGCCACCCAGCAGCGCAGCGTGGACAGCGGCGCCGACCGCTTCCTCTCGAAGCCCCTCTCCATCGACCTGCTGAAAGGCAGCATCGCGAACATCCTCGCCGCGCAGGAGACCCTCCGGACCAAGTACACCGGCGGCATGAATTACGACTATTCCGACGTCAGGGTCACCGCCCCCGGCAACCTGACGGAACGGGTGGCCGAAATCATCAAGAAAAACCTGGACAACCCCGATTTCGGCGTGGACGACCTCAGCCGCGAGGTGGGCATGAGCCGGGTCCATCTGAACCGCAAGCTCAAGGAGACCGCGGGCATCTCCCCGTCCAGCCTCATCAAGTCCACCCGGATGAAGCAGGCCGCCTACCTGCTGGTCCATGACAAGGTGAACATCTCCGAAGTGGCCTACCGCGTGGGCTTCTCCACCCCGTCCTACTTCTCCAGCTCCTTCCGGGAGTATTTCGGGATGACGCCGAAGGAATTCGTGGCGAAATACATCCATGCGGAGGACCCGGAAGCCCTGGACAAACTGTTCAAGGGATGACGCGGCGTCTTCCCGAATACGCATGTTTATGTAACGATTTTGACAGTTTCGTGCCCATTTTGAAAGTCTCTGACGCATTTCTGTCAATTTTTCCCTTCGGGAACACGTATCTTTGTATCTGGAGAAAAATCACAAAACCTGAACTCATATGGCAGAAAATGAATCCAAAGGCTTTTACAAGCTGAGCTGGCTCCAGCGCATCGGCTTCGGCGCCGGCGACATGGCCCAGAACCTGATCTACCAAACCATCAGCATCTGGCTGCTGTTCTTCTACACGAACGTCTTCGGGCTCGATCCCGGCGTGGCGGCCCTGATGTTCCTCATCGTCCGCCTGGTGGACGTCCTGTGGGATCCCGTCGTGGGCACCATCGTGGACAAGGGCAACCCCAAGTGGGGCAAGTACCGCTCCTGGCTCATCCTCGGCGGCATTCCGCTCGTGGGCCTCGCCATCCTGTGCTTCTGGAACGGATTCAGCGGCTCGCTGGTGTACGCCTACATCACCTATGTGGGCATGTCCATGTGCTACACCCTCGTGAACGTGCCGTACGGCGCCCTCAACGCCTCCCTCACCCGGGACACGAACGAGATCACCATCCTGACCTCCACCCGCATGTTCATGGCGAACCTCGGCGCCCTCTGCGTGAAGTCCCTCCCGCTGATCATCGCCATCTTCGCCCCGAAGGTCATGAACCCGGACACCGGCAAGATGACCGCCGTCTACAACACGCCCGAGGCCGCCTCGGCCTGGTTCATCACGATGACGATCTTCGCCCTCGCGGGCCTGGCCCTCCTGTTCTTCTGCTTCTCGCAGTGCAAGGAGCGCGTCGTCATGGACCAGAAGGAAGCCGCCAACGTGAAAGTCAGCGACCTCTGGATGGAGTTCGTCCGCAACAAGCCCCTCCGCGTCGTCGCCTTCTTCTTCATCACCGCCTTCGCGATGATGAGCGTGGGCAACGCCGCCGACGCCTATTTCATGAGCTACAACGTGGGCGCCACCCCGCTGCTGACCACCCTCTTCATGTGGCTCGGCACCATCCCGGCCTTCATCTTCATGCCGCTCGTGCCGGCCATCAAGCGCAAGATCGGCAAGAAGGGCATGTTCTACCTGTTCCTCGGCGTGGCCATCCTGGGCATGGCGATGATGTACACCTTCGTGTCCATCCCGGCCACCAAGAACAACTTCGTGCTCCTGTGCATCGCCCAGTTCGTGAAGTCCACCGGCATCATCACCGCGACGGGCTACATGTGGGCCCTCGTCCCGGAAGTCATCTCCTACGGTGAGTACACCTCCGGCAAGCGCATCGCCGGCATCGTGAACGCCCTGACCGGCATTTTCTTCAAGGCCGGCATGGCCCTCGGCGGCGTCGTTCCGGGCCTGGTCCTCTCCTGGGTGGGATTCAATTCCGAAGCCGCCAAGCAGACTCCGCTCGCCGAGCAGGGCATCCTCTGGCTCGTGTGCGTGATCCCGGCCGTCCTCCTGCTCCTCGCGATGTTCATCATCTCCAAGTACGAACTCTCCGACGAGAAGATGGACGAAATCAACAGAGCCATCGAAGCAAGATCCTAAACAACTGATAACCATGGCAGACAAAGTTAAGAAACGCTATCTCTTCCCCGAAGACTACATGGCCGACCCTTCGGTGCATGTGTTCGACGGCAAGCTTTACATCTATCCCTCCCATGACTGGGAGTCGGCCGCTCCGGACGACGATTTCGGCAGCGAGTACGACATGAAGGACTACCACGTGCTGTCGCTGGAAGGCCCCGACCCGATGACCTCCCCCGTGAAGGACAACGGTGTCGCCCTGGACATCAAGGACGTCCCGTGGGCCCGCCGCCAGCTGTGGGACAACGAGGTGGTGAAAGGCCGTGACGGCAAGTACTACATGTACTTCCCGGCCAAGGACAAGACCGACATCTTCCGCTGCGGCGTGGCCGTCTCAGACAGCCCCGTCGGCCCGTTCAAGGCCATGCCGGACCCCATCCGCGGCAGCTACTCCATCGACTACGCCATCCTGCACGATGCCGCCGACGACGAGTACTACATGTACTTCGGCGGCATCTGGGGCGGACAGCTCCAGCGCTACGAGGACAACCTCGCGAAGGACTGCGGCACCTCCTACCCCGCCGACGGCCAGCCGGCCGTTCCGGCCCGCGTGGTGAAGCTGGCGAAGGACATGCTCCAGTTCGCCGAGGATCCCAAGCCGGTCGTCATCCTGGACGAGGACGGCACCCCCATCAAGGTGGAGGACAACGAGCGCCGCTTCTTCGAAGCCAGCTGGATGCACAAGTACAACGGCAAGTACTACTTCAGCTATTCCACCGGCGACACCCACAAGCTGTGCTACGCCATCGGCGACAACCCGTACGGCCCGTTCACCTACAAGGGCGTGATCCTCACCCCGGTCTTCGGATGGACCACGCACCACTGCATCGTGGAATACAACGGCAAATGGTGGCTCTTCCACCACGACAGCGGCATCTCCAAGGGCATCAACCGCCTCCGCAGCCTGAAAGTCTGCGAACTCAAGTACAACGAGGACGGCACGATCCGGACGATCGAAGGCATGGACGAATAGCCGCTTCTGTGTTCCGCCCCGGCATATGAAAAAGATTGCTTTGATTCTCAGCCTGGTGCTCCCCACGCTGCCGGTGGCGGCGTCGGAGGAGCGGGCGGCCGGCCCGGACGGGCGGCTTGTGGTAGCCGTGTCGGACGAGGGCGGAATGCCCACGTACAGCGTGTGGTATGACGGAGTGCCGTTCCTGCTGCGTTCTCCGCTCGGCCTGAAGACCGATATCGGGGATTTCACCCAGGGGGTCCGGCTCGCCGGCTGGCTCCATGAAGGACCGGTTACCGATGACTACAGCATCCCGACCATCAAGAAGTCGTCCGTTCACTACGAAGCCAACCGCGCCGTGTTCTCCTTCGTCAAGGACGGAAAGGAGCTGATGGATGTCATTTTCCAGATCAGCGCGAACGACATCGCCTTCCGCTACCGGATCAATCCGCCGAAACCCGACACGAAAGTGTGCGTGATCACCGACGAGGCGACCGGTTACGTTTTCCCGGGCGGGACGACGTCCTTCCTGAGCCCCATGATGGGGCCCATGTCGGGATTCGCCCGTACGACGCCGAGCTATGAGACGGACTACCGGGCGGATGAGCCTCTGGGCAAGAACGGTGACGGCCACGGCTATGTGTTCCCGGCGTTGTTCCGCAACGGAGACAAGGGCTGGGTGCTTGTCAGCGAGACGGGCGTGAACGGGTCCTACTGCGGCGGGCGGCTCATCGGCAACGCCGACGGCTCCTTCCGCCTGGCCTTCCCGATGCCGGAGGAAATCGGCGGTAACGGCACCTCAACCGTGGGCCTGGCCATCCCGGGCTGCACGCCCTGGCGCACCATCACCGTCGCCCGGGACCTGAAGCCCATCGTCGAAACCACCGTCGCCTGGGACGTTGTGGAACCGCAATATGAGGCTTCCCAGGTCTACGAGCCTTCCCGCGGCTCCTGGAGCTGGATCCTCAAGATGGACAGCAACACCACTTATCCCGTCCAACTGCAGTATGTCGACTTCAGTGCCGCGATGGGCTGGGAGACCATCCTCGTGGACGCCCTCTGGGACACCCAGATCGGCCGGGAGAACATGGAGAAGATCGCCGCCTACGCCAAGGAGAAGGGCGTCCGGCTCTTCGTCTGGTACAACTCCAACGGCTACTGGAACGACGCCCCGCAGGGACCGCGGAACATCATGAACCGGAGCGTCACGCGCCGCCAGGAGATGGCCTGGCTGCAGAAACTCGGCGTCAAGGGTATCAAGGTCGATTTCTTCGGCTCCGACAAGCAGGTGATGCTGCAGCTCTATGAGGACATCCTCGTCGATGCCAATGACTTCGGCCTGCAATGCGTCTTCCACGGCTGCACCCTGCCGCGCGGCTGGGAGCGGATGTACCCGAACTTCGCATCGGCCGAGGCCGTCGTCGCCAGCGAGAACCTCTATTTCGGCCAGTACCGCTGCGACCGCGAGGCTTTCAGCGCCACGCTGCATCCCTTCATCCGCAACACGGTCGCGGCGATGGACTTCGGCGGCAGCACGCTGAACAAGGTTTACAACCCCTTCAACGACACCGCCCGCCGCGGATCCATCCGCCGTACCTCGGATGTCTTCGCCCTCGCTACGGCCGTGCTTTTCCAGAGTTACGTCCAGCACTTCGCGATGACGCCGGAAAACCTGACGGATGCGCCCGCCTGGGCCGTCGACTTCATGAAGGATGTTCCCACAAAGTGGGACGAGGTCAAGTTCATCGACGGTTATCCCGGAAAATATGTCGTCCTGGCCCGTCGTGCCGGTGACAAGTGGTATTATGTCGGCATCAACGCCTCGCCGGAATCCCGCACCGTGGAGGTCGACCTCCCGGCCGGCTCGTACACCCTGTACAGCGACACCGTCGAGCCCGCCACGGCCAAGGCCGCCCGCAAGCTGCACGGCCGCAAGGCGCCCCTCACCCTGGAGCCGCGTGAAACCAAGGCTTCCACCTTCATTGGCGCACGCGAAACGCGCGCGCACAAGGGCGGCACCGTCAAAATCGACATCCCCTGCAACGGCGGCTTCGTAATCGTGCAGTAGAAACTGATTATTAACACGTTACAAGAATGTCCCTGGTAAGTTTTTACCAGGGACATTTGTATGACAGACTGTATTTGCAGAACCAGTCTGAAAAGAAATCAGCGAAACGAATACGAAATATTTTAAAAAGTGTTGCGCGTACACTTTTTATTTTCTATCTTTGCAAGTGTAGTTTTGACACTCAAACGATAACCATGACGCAGCAAGCGTTCTACAGTGTCCATCCCAAGTTCCACGCAGCCGTGGACTGCATCATCTTCGGGTTCGAGGAGGATGAGCTGAGCCTGCTGCTGCTCCAGCGGAATTTCGAGCCGGCGAAGGGCGAATGGTCCCTCGCGGGCGGGTTCGTGGAAGAGGGCGAGAACATCGACGACGCCGCGCGGCGCGTGGTGGCGGAACTTACGGGCCTCAACGACCTGTACATGCGCCAGGTCCATACATACGGCGAAGTCGGGCGCGACCCCGGAGAGCGCGTGCTCTCCACCGCGTACTACGCCCTCGTGGACATCAAGAAATACGACCGGGAGCTGGTCCGGGCCCACAACGCCTTCTGGGTACGGCTTCCCGAAATCCCCCGCCTCATCTTCGACCATGACCGGATGGTGACCGACGCGCTCCGGTTCATGCGCTACCAGGCCACGGTCAAGCCCGTGGGCATCAACCTCCTCCCGGAGGAATTCACCCTCACCCAGCTCCAGACCCTCTACGAGGCCATCCTCGGCGAACCCATCGACAAGCGGAACTTCCGCAAGCGGGTCGCCGCGATGGGCTATATCGAGAAAACGGGGCGTATTGACAAGACCCTCTCCCGCAAGGGCGCGGCCCTGTACCGCTTCAACCGGGAGAAATATGACGGAAACTTCAAAATCTAACTTCAATCACACTCTCTATGTTCAACAATCTCCTGATCGCGGCTGCGGACCTGAACCGCATCTCGCTCGCCTCCTGGGACTGGATCGTGATCGCCATCTTCTTCCTGGCGATGGTCTGGATCTGCTGGGACGTCTCCCGCAAAAAGAAGGAAACCTCCGGTGACTACTTCCTGAGTGGCCGCAGCGCCACCTGGATCGCCATCGGCGCCTCCATCTTCGCCTCCAACATCGGCTCCGAGCACCTCATCGGCCTCGCGGGCACCGGCGCTTCCGCCGGCATGGCCCAGGCCCACTGGGAAATCCAGGGCTGGATGATTCTCATCCTCGGCTGGGTCTTCGTTCCGTTCTACGAGCGCAGCATGGTCTACACCATGCCTGAGTTCCTTGAGAAGCGCTATAACAAGGAAAGCCGCGGCATCCTCACCTGGCTGTCCCTGGCCAGCTACGTTCTCACCAAGGTGTCCGTGACCGTCCTCGCCGGCGGCCTCGCGCTGAACACCCTCCTGGGCATCAACTTCTGGGTCGCCGCCCTCGCCCTCGTGATCATCACCGCCATCTACACCGTCATCGGCGGCATGGAGTCCGTCCTGAAGACCTCCGTCCTGCAGACGCCGATCCTGCTCATCGGCTCCCTCGTCATCCTGTACCTGGGTCTCCGCGAACTGGGAGGCTGGAACGCGATGATGGACATCTGCGGCGCCCAGCCCGTCAATGACCTCGGCGACTCGATGACCGACCTCATGCGCTCCGGCAAGGATCCCGAATTCCCGTGGTACGGCGCCCTGTTCGGCTCCGCCATCATCGGCTTCTGGTACTGGTGCACCGACCAGTTCATCGTCCAGCGCGTCCTCTCCGGCAAGA